>ODAI011459839.1_pt1 | contig 19560 bp, 18 predicted proteins | sample 1539321 | NCBI WGS metagenome assembly ODAI01 (sample SAMN02144231, study PRJEB22623) | gut metagenome | biome: sheep rumen | host: Ovis aries | place: New Zealand
CATCATGGCGCCGGGGAATTTACCAAGCACACACGCATTAAGATGCTTGAAAAATTCTATAGCCTCCAGGTTTTTATTGCCGCCGCATTTATTTGCAACCCACTGTCCGTCTCTCTTTCCGTAATCAAGATAGAGCATGGATGCGACAGCATCGACCCGGAGACCGTCAATATGGAATTCCTGCATCCAGTAGATCGCATTTCCTATAAGGAAATTCTTAACCTCGCTCTTTCCATAGTCAAATATCTTTGTCCCCCAGTCCGGATGCTCTCCCTTTTTGGGATCGGCATATTCATAGCATGCAGCTCCGTCAAAGTTTGCCAGACCGTGCGCGTCCCTCGGGAAATGCGCAGGAACCCAGTCCAGTATCACACCCTTGCCCTGCTCATGAAGCTTATTTACCAGATATCTGAAGTCATCCGGATCTCCATATCTTGATGTCGGTGCATAATATCCGGTAACCTGATATCCCCATGATCCGTCAAAGGGATGCTCTGCTATGCCCATAAGCTCGATATGCGTATAGGGCATTTCCTTTAAATAATCACAGATCCTGTCGGCAAACTCCCTGTATGTATAGAAACCGTCATTTTCTCCGGTCGGATGCTTCATCCAGGAGCCGATATGACATTCATAGATCGCCATGGGCTCTTTTTTCACATCCTTCTTTGCCCGCGCGGTCATCCATTTGCTGTCTTTCCACTTGAAACGGTTGATGTCAAAAGTCCTCGAAGCCGTACCCGGCCTCTCTTCGGCATATGCAGCATACGGATCCGCCTTATATAATCCCTCACCGGCCTCGGAGACGATATAGTATTTATACATTGCGCCTTCCCCGATCCCGGGTATGAATCCGGTCCATACACCGACCTCATTGTCACACGACAAAGGATTTGCTCCGGTATCCCAGCCGTTAAACTCACCTGTCACGGCAACATATTTTGCATGAGGCGCCCATACACCAAAGAAATATCCCTGTTTTCCGTCTTCCTCGGAAGGATGGGAGCCAAGCTTCTTATATATATCATAATGAACACCCTGACCAAATAAGTATGCATCATCTTTACTGAAGAATACTTTTTCTGTTTTTGTCTTTTCTGCTTTGACCTTCTTTGTTGTCTTTAATATCCCCGTCTTTGCATCGGGTGCAGCCTTTACCTTTTTTTCCGCCATTACGCCCCTCCGTGTGGATCTGTCACTTTGCAAAATCCTTCTCTCTCAAAACTATGAGATCATCATCATTATACCGCTTTCCAAGCAGTACGTCTCCCAAATGCTTAAGATTTTTCTTATTAGCTTTTTTTATTGCTTCATCCATTATATGCTCTACTTCGTCAGTTGTCACGACATGATCAGCAGTCTGTCTCTCGTCGATCCTCTGATAAAGCGCAAGTATGGCCATGTCATCAAGTGTATAGCCTTTATCCATTGCATAATTTTTTGCATGCTCTACAAGATAGTCATTACTGAGAGTCGGGATATCAACCGATACATCGAAAATCTCACTGAACCCGTCGTATTCATTAAGATTCTTCGCTCCCCCTCTGGAATCCTCCAGGATGACAAGGATCTGAATATCTCCGTCAGAGAGTACTGACAGCATGGTATTGACCGAATCATCCGACAGCCTTCCTGCTCCCTCTATGACAAGGATATTTCCGGAAAGAGCCTTTAATGACCTGACCACGTCCTTATTATTAAACGTATCCGAGTCGATCGAGGCAGCCTTTATATTACTCCTTGTTTCACGCTCGGTCACATCCCTGACAATAGCCTGTATGAGCTCCATCCGCGCTGCATGCTCACTTCCGACTATGATCACATTGCCGTGAGAAGAATCCATGGACATCCTGTCCTCGGCCTGCTTAAGCTGCATGGGAAGGCCCTTTATATGACGGAAGCTGTCAAATACTGACGGAAGCTCCACTGTATCAAGCGAAACAAAATGAGGATTCTTCCTGGCGGGCTCAGGATTTCTCACGCCCCCATCTGCTCTTACATTTTCTCTCTCAGGGCCGGAAACCTCATCCTCTTCCTCAAACTCTTCCTCATACTCTTCCTCGTAATCAGGTTCCTCAGGTTCCCCGGCGCCTTCATCATTATCTTCCGGAATGATCTCCGTTCCGGCTTCAAGTGCTTCCTCTATTTCGGAAACATCCATATTTCCGGTCTCATACTCCGTTATTGCCGGCGGAGCGGTATAGGGTGCAGGTACAGGCTGCTCTGCAGCCGGTTCCTCCTCCATCTCAGGCTCCGGCAGCGGCTTGCGGACTTCCTCCGGCTCCGCCTTCGGTTCCGGCTCTTTCTTTATCTCGTCCTCGAGTTTGGGCAGCTGATAGCCCGGCAAAACCCCCTTCAGCTGCTTTGAAAGTTCGTTTGTCTGATCTAAAGACTTCTTTTTTGCTGCATGGATCCGCCGCTCCCTTGCCTCTTCCTGGAGCTTGTCCCATTCAGCAAGAACACTTTCTATATCCATCTGCCCTGTGATCTGCTTTTCATCAGGGGGCTCCTCAGCAGGCACATTCAGCTGCAGCTGTCCGTCATACTCCTGAGATATCATATTGCTGATCTGTGTCTGGACAGGCACACTTGAGATCCTGGAAGCCACCTCTCTGTCCGTCATACCGGAAGGATTCCCGGGACCGTTCTGAACCGTATCCATCCCGATATCTATATCCGGCTCTTCCGTGATACCCGCTGCCCGGACGATCTCTGATTCTCCGGCAGGAGTCTCATATTCTGCAAAAACTGTATCCTCAGCTCCTGCCTTGAGCTCGGTGAGATCTCTGTCTGGCTCCGCAACCCTCTCGGGAAGCTTCTCCTCCTTCTCACGCAGAGGCTCCCCTGTTTCCTCCTGAAGCCTCTCCATATTCTGGCGAAGCTCTGCCTGGAGGTTCATTGTGCTGTATTTATCAAGATTGATCGATATCTCCTGCTGGGCAATGGTTCCGGTCTGTATCAGAGCATCCTTTACCCCGGGAAGCGCCGCGGACGAAACCTGCTGCTCCATCACGGACTGAGCCTCCGCCATCTGTTCGGGAACATACTGTTCAGGCGGAAAATCCTGCATATACTGCCCGGCCGGCGGTTCAGGCACCATCTGTCCGTACTGCGGCGGTAAAGATTTGTTTATATTCGGAAGGATAGTTGTGTCTTTGGCCAGTATCGAAGGTCCCGTCTTCCTCTCGGCCATCCTTATGGTAGGCTCGGATGAGGGATCCACCTTCTTTACCTCTATATTGAATTCCGGCTGTTCCGGCTGAACATTGTACATATCATACCGGATGTCCTGCGGTAAGGGCTCTGACACAGGCTGAGGCTGAGGCCGCATGATCCGTTCTTCATTCCCGGTCACGCTGTATCCGTCCCCTATAACGGGAGTGGTATCCATATAAACGGGAGCCGTATCTGTCTGATGTCTCTTCTGATAGAGTACCTCCTCAGCAGTACCGTCATCCTCGCTTATTATTTTCTGCTCCTCTTCGTATGTAAGGGGTTCATGCTCGCGTTTAAGCCTGAGGGCTTTTGCAACGACGGGTCCTGTTACAAACCATAATACTATTTCATTACAGCACTCTACGCATTTCTCGCCTTTGCCTGTCAGATGATACATATATGCGAGCTCGAAAGCCCATTTGCCGTCAAAATCACCGAAATGCCTGCTCTTAAATTCCTCAAGGAGCTCTATCCTCTCTCCATAATCCGCATCTGTGGCTTTGAGCAGTCTGTACTGAAGTATATATCTGCCGGGATCCCTGGGTGCAAGCTTTGAAAATTCCTTCATGTACCGTACTGCCAGTCCGAACTGACCCATCTTGATGGCCAGCTCACACAGATCAAATACTATTTTTCTTTTTATGGGATCTTCCGGGTTCTTTTCGTATGCCAGATTTAATACGGTAAGAGAATCCTCGTATCGGCGGTTTATTTTGTATACCTCGCTCACCATTCTGAGAGTTCGTATACTTTTTTCCTGTCTCCAGTCTATGGTATCGGCTATCTCCTGCGCTTCCTGATACTCCCCGTTCTTAATGCAGGATATTATCTGATTAACCCGTACCTTTTTCTCGTACTTATCCAAAATAATGCCCCTTAAACTCTATCGGCTTTTATAATCTTAAAAATCAATATCCTACATATTGTACTACAAAATACTGTAATACTACAAGAATTAGTGTAACACTTTTACGCGGACGAAATGCTTTTTCGCGTATATGCAGATTTCAGGCGAGAATATCAGCCAGAACGGCGAAGTCTGTGAGAGAAAGCTCCTCTCCACGTACTGTTGGTTTTATCCCTGCGGCGGCACAGGCTTTTGTTATCTCATCCTTTGTGAAATCAAGACCTGCATATCCGCTCAGAGCATTCACCAGGGTTTTCCTTCTCTGGTTGAATGCGCCTCTTATAAGGGCAAACAGCAGCTTCTCATCCTTCACCTTTACAGGAGGAGTATCATATACATCCATATGCACAACAACGGAGTCAACCTTTGGCGCAGGGATAAAGCAGCCGGAGGAAACCTTACGAACCACCTTTGCTCTGGTATAGTATTCAACAGCCAGTGTCAGAGCGCCATAGTTTTTATTGCCCGGTGACGCTGTCATCCTCTCTCCCACCTCTTTTTGCACCATGACCGTAAGGGATCTGCATGGTACACGTGCTTCAAGCAAGGACATTATTATGGGTGTGGTAATGTAATATGGCAGATTTGCTACGATCCTGAAGGGACGGCCGCCTGTCAAAGAGGCCGGATCCGTCTTCATTATGTCCTTATTTATTATCTCTATATTATCGTATCCGCTGAGTGTATCCTGCAGTATGGGGATCCGTTTTTTATCAGCCTCCACGGCATAAACCTTCCCTGCCGCCTCTGCAAGAAATTCCGTCAGAACTCCCACTCCCGGACCTATTTCCACTGCGGATTCATCCTTTGTGAGGCCGGATGCCTTTACTATATCCTCAAGAACAGACCTCTCCTTGATGAAGTTCTGACCAAAGCGCTTACTTGCAGTGAAGCCGTATCTGTCCATTACGGCTTTTGTATTATCAACCAGGTATGCCATATTGATCTGTCCTGTACAGCCTGGTGGCATTCTCATAGGTTATACGTTCGGTTTCTTCTATAGATATACCCTTGATATCAGACACCGCCTTGACTATGTAAGGCAGATTCAGAGAAGAATTTCTCTCTCCCCTGTGCGGTTCAGGCGCCAGATATGGAGAATCTGTTTCAAGCACTATCCTTTCGAGAGGTATCTTTTCCACTGCCTCCTTCAGCTTCCTGCCGTTCCTGTAGGTAACTACTCCGCCTACGCCTATCATAAATCCCAGCTCCGTGTATCTCAGAGCCTCCTCGGCCGAATATGAAAAGCAGTGGATCACACCGTTGATCTCTGCTCTGTCTGCTTCATAATATTCCCTGATTATCCTCATCGTATCCGCAGCCGCATCTCTCGAATGCACGATGACCGGGAGAGACATCTCCTTTGCCAGTTTTATCTGACGGACAAACCATTTCTCCTGCTCCTTCCTGTCATATCCGTCATAATGGTAATCAAGTCCTGTCTCGCCGATGGCTCTTACTTTTTTATTACCTTCCGCCAGCTTCCTTATATGCTCCATATCAGCTTCATCAAGGCCCTCAATATCCGAGGGGTGTATGCCGAGAGCGGCATAGACATTATCATATTTCAGGGACAGCTCGTTTGTGGTATCCACGGATCTGATATCCGCGGCTACATTCATTATTTTTACTATACCGGCAGACTCCAGCTTTGAGCTCAGGAGCCCGCTCTGATCAGCGGAAAATCTGTCGTCATCATAATGTGCATGGGTTTCAAATATCATTTCTGTTCTTTTTCCTGATCATCCATGGCCTTTGCAGCCGTACTGTCTTTTTCCACTACTGTTTTTATTGCCTCTGCAGCCGCCTTTCTGGCAGCCTCCTCCGCCAGCTTCTGCGCCTCCTCATTTATCATCGCTGCCTTTTTTTCCTCTTTTCTTGATTCGAGTTTATTCAGCAGAAATTCCTTGTATATGATATCCGATATCGCGGCAAAAGGAATGGCTATAAGGATCCCGGGTATACCCAATATCCTTCCAAGAACTATTATCGAAATGAGGATCCAGAGAGATGATACACCAAGGGTGTTTCCGAAAAGCTTTGGCTTTATCACATAGCCGTCTATCGTCTGAAGAACGATCGTAAATATTAAGAACCACAAGGCATACCACGGATTGACAAAAACCAGAAACAAGGATCCTACTAAGGCGCCTACCAGCGGGCCGAATGTCGGTGCCAGATTAGTGAGACCGACTATTACCGATATCAGGGCGGCATAGTCCATTCCTGCCAATGACATGAAGAGGAAATTTATGACGCCCACGATCAGACCGTCCAGCAGATCACCGGCCATATATCTTACGAGGATATCATTGCATCTTTTCCAGAAATAGGAAATTTCATGATAGCTTTTTTCCGGAAGCAGAGCTTTTAACAGTCTTCTCCAGGCAAACAGAAGCCTTTCCTTGTCACACAGCATATATATGGCAAGGATAAAGGAAATGACCACATTAAATATCGTCTTTCCCAGATTTATGGATTTATTTACGATATTGCCCAGATTATCCTGAATATAATCAGCAAGCTTTCCGATAGCATTATCCAGTATACGGGTGATCGTTGATATATCATACGAGTTTTCCGCAAAGCTGGCACTGAAACTGTTTATCAGATTCTGCAGACTCCGCGAATATGTCTCAAAGTTCGAGAAAAAGGTTCCAAGAGACTTAACTATCTGAGGAACAAGGGCGACCATAAATATTATCAGCATCAGAACAACAAAGATTATGGTTATCCACACACACAGCAAACGTCTGAGCTGTGGTCTGTCTCCGTATCTTTGAAATGGTTTTTCCTCCAGTATCCTGACCATAGGATCAAGGATATATGCCATTATGACTCCTATCAGAACCGGGGAAATAAATCCCAGACAATACCGCAGTACGATAAAAATATAATAAAAATGACTTGCAAGCAGATAGAACAGGACTACGACACATCCTGCCAAAGCATACGGTATCCATCTGTTGTCTTTGAAAAACCTGTTGATATTCATATAAATCCTCCCCTACGATATATAAACAATAGCCGTTTTGCGGAAAGCTGTACGCATAGTATCGTATCCGCTGTAGATCAAACCTATACTGAAAACCATTACTACAGTATTCAGATCCTTTATCGATATAATGCAGTACAGGGCCAGAAGTATATTTACGACCCCGTGAAACATCTTGCTGATCCAGGCTGATGACATGTTTTTCGCTTCCATTGCCCTCAATATATCTATGACTCCCGTTATCAGCCGTATTATAAACAAATATAACATGACATAAAAGCGCGGCACATCTGAGATCGATATAGTAAAGATACCCAGATCGAACAGGATCAGGCCCAGATAAAATACCATTCTTCCCCCGACCATATGCCTTGCCATCATAAAATAATAGATCAGTGAATGAATGCCTCTGAAAAGATACACGCAGCCAAGCAAAAAGGTAACCCCCTCATAACCGTCTTTCGGAAATAAGAAGAATAATACCCCCAGGATAAAGACCATAAGACCTGTTATGAAATTGCCTATCCTTTTAGCCTTTCCCATAACTAATTTCTCTTTCCGTAATTCAATAACAGCTTCCTGAAATCCTTTATCCCCTTAAAGCCCTTGATATCATAATCAACAGAAAAGCCGGCCAGCATATTTCCGGATTTGTATATCCTGTTTGTTATCATGCTTTTCTGCTCCATAGCCGCAAGTATGAATCTGCCTAAAAAGGTATCGTCCTTATCGACCTTATGGGCATCCCTGTATTCCTGCTCATAATAGTTTATATCATATGCAGCTATTTCCTGACCGGAGAGCTCTTCTCCCAGTGCCTTCCAGTCAGCGGCTGCATTCGGCTGGCGTTTTAGAAGTATTGTATTTATACGTTCTCTCCAGGGAGCTACTGTCTCATTATCATATGTGTCTTTTTCAAATTCCGGTATCGCTCCCCTCAGATATCTCATTGCATACACCATCTGGCAGAATGCCTTCATATAGTCTTTGGGATTGTCCTTTATTACCTCTTCATACTCTCCCCAGGCCGGCAGATATTTATATCGGATGAAGCTGTAATCCGGCAGATGACCTGCCCGGCCATGTCCCAGATTCATTATTGAGATCTCGCTGTTCTGATATACGGTATTATTGTACAGCCCCTTATCAGGATCGTCCGGTTCAGAAGCCTTATGCCTGAATCTTATCTTCCTTTCCGTAAAGGAATCCCCGTCCGGGAGCAGCTCAAAGAAATAATAGTTTGTATTGTTTATCACGAGCGACGGAGTGCCTGCAAAATACCTGTGCGACCATGTGTCTGCCAGTACATGCATGGCAACGCCGGCAGCCTGACAGCCCTTGCCCTTTGCCAGCTTTACCGTTTCTACAAGCAGATCGCTGTTGGTATCACATATCAGCCTGTATTTATCGAGATATGCCTTGCAGCTTCTCTCTTTTTTTGCGTAAAGATCATAAGGAAGAAAATGAAATGAAGACCATATACGCGTTATATCCTGCAGACCTATCGGATCAACTCTTGCATCCATAAGCTCTGTCTGTGTCTGTGTAGTAGCTGCAGATAAAGGAGCCTTTATCTTCTGCAGGAAGGTTTTGGAACAAAAATCGACAAACTGTGCGCTGCGGGATATATCCAGGCACTCCTCGTGATCATACCCGGCCAGATATGCCGCACAATAGGTTGCGTAATAATGAAAATCCTCCTGCATTCCCTACTGTTTTTGTCTCCTCTCTATACTCCTGACCTTCCATAAAGAAAACAGGAGATCACAGTTTATCAAAAAGGATACCAGCTCCTCCAGAAATGATGAAATAATTATATCTGTTCCTATACCTTCCTCTATATCTATGTATCCTGTTATTGTATATATCGATTCCGCAAGCAGACAAAAGGCCAGAAACACATATATGATCCCCTTTTTTCCCGCTCTCCCTTCGATTATGGCACATCTCCCGACATAAATCCGTACAGCAGTGATCACGACCATATAAGCCAGCATAAAGAGCATATACCTGGCCATATCCTTTTTACTGTAGGTCAGATCCATACTCTCCAACATTTTCATGATCGCAGCCGGACGTATGTAATATACCAGGGTTTTGATCAATGACCAGAAGCTGAAAACTATAACCCCTGTTCCGCTTACCGCCAGATAATCCTGATATCGCCTGAGTTGACTCGACATCTGCGGTGATCACACCTCACTTTCCCAATTCCTTCAGCGCGGCATCCAGCTGATTGTCCGTACCATCCTTCAGATAAGCCTCTGTGTCAAGCTCCACCTCTATGTCAGGCTCTATGCCTATCTCATGTATTGTTTCATCATTCGGCAGATAATACTGCCCTACGGTAAACTCCACTGCTGTTCCGTCACCCAGACTGTACGTATTCTGTATGATGCCTTTTCCATAGGTTTTGATTCCGATAACAGTGGCTTTATCATAATCCTTCATTGCCCCTGTCAGGATCTCTGCAGCAGAAGCTGTATTCTGATTTACGAGAATGACCACCGGGATATCGATCTCATTCTTACCGTCCGAGCTCCATTCAAATCTTCTGCCGTCCTTGGTCTCCGAATAAGCGATGATCCCTTTGGGAAGCATCTGCGAACCTATATCGGCACAGGAATCCACCAGACCTCCGGGATTGCTCCTCAGATCCAGTATCATGGCCTTCATGCCGTCTTTTTCCAGGCTTTCCTTTGCCTCCCTGAACTGAGAGACAGTAATGGCATCAAACTCGGCAATACGGATATAGCCTATCTTTTTTTCTTCATCCTCCATCCTGAAATCAACGGTTTTTGATTCAACCTTGACCCGTTCAACAGTAAATTGCAGCTCTTCAGTGTCACGAAGCATCGTAAGCTCGACAGTAGTCCCGGTCTCTCCCTTTACGTGACTTGCAACCTCAGCTGCCGTCCAGTTGGTCGCGTCCTCTCCGTCTACCTCCAGGAAATAATCTCCTTCCTGAATACCTGCCTCCGCTGCCGAATACCCCTCCATGACGGATGCGATATAGCAGACATTTACCTCCTGATCCAAAGCGATGGTGCAGCCTATTCCCGAAAACTCGCCTGCACTGTCCTCACGGTTTCTTGTCAGCTCATCATTCGTATAGTACTGCGCATACTTATCACCAAGAGAGCTGAGTATACCTTTGTATATGCCATCTGCTTCAGCCTCGGCTTCCCTTTCGCCCATAAAATATCTGTCAATGGTAGATTCAAGCTTTCCGATCTTCTTCTGAGTCTCCATTGAAAGAGAATTTGAAAACCTGAATGCAGCGAAATATATGATCAGCACAAGCGCTATGCCTGCAATAAAGCCGGCTATGAAAGACGGCGCTCTTTTGCCTTTCTTTTCATACTTCTGCGGTCCGTCCATATATCCGGCATATGGGATGTCTTTCAATACGTATTGTCCCTTGCCCGTATGCTCCCATGTTTTATTGTCCATTATCACACCTCTGTATAGCTTAGTTTTATATCTTATATCCTTACTTCAAATATGACCAGGGATTCACATATGACCCGTTCTTTCTTACACCGAAATGCAGATGCGGTCCGGTGCTTCTCCCTGTTGATCCTACAGAACCGATCCTGTCACCTGCCGATACCTCCTGTCCGGCTGATACATTAAGGGAGGAGGCGTGCATATATACCGTTATTATATCAGACCCGTGATCTATCATGATATAGTTTCCCATGGAACCGGAGTATGAAGCTGCTATGACAGTTCCATCCGCAGCTGCAAGTATCGAAGAACCCGACGGAGCTGCCATATCCACTCCGTTATGCATCATCTTGACACCAAGAGTCGGATGCGTTCGCATTCCATAATCATCGGAAATCCTTGTATAACCCGGAGCCGGCCATACAAACTGGCCTCCGCCGTATACCCTTCGGCTCGCCTCCGCAAGCGCTGCCTGCTGCTGCTTTATGGCAGCTTCTATTGCTGCGATCTCAGCATCCTGCTGGGCTATCATCTGCTGATATTCCCGGACCTGATCCTCTTTGCTGCCTATAGCGGCATTGTATTCTCCGATCTCCGCTTCCTTTGCAGAAATGAGCAGGGACATATCATCTTTCTTATTTTGCGCTTCTTCCTGTTTTTCTTCAAGCTCTTCCTGTTTTTCCTCAAGTAAGGCCTTGTTCTCCTCAAGCGCCGCTTTGGCCTCATCGGCCTGCTCTACCGCTTTGGCATACTTTGCCAGTTTTTCCTTATCATAGTCCATTATTTCAGATATGTTATGCGCCCTGTTCAGCAGATCAGTCATACTGCTTGACGTCACAAGTATGTCCAGAAAGGTGGTCTTAGCGGCAAGATACATGAATTTGACCTGTTTCTTTATATTTTCATATTCCTCCAGCCTGACCCGTTCTGCTTCCTCGACAGCCTCTTCAGCGACAACTATTGATTCTTCAGCTTCCTTTATCTGGATCTCATTTTCGGAGATGGACTGATTCACGGCGTCCAGATCATCCTGTATCTGTTCCATGGCCGCATCGAGCGTAGCCACATAGGTCACAACATTATCCTTTTCGGTCTGAAGCGAGCCGATCACCTGCTGTACGTCCGCCATGCCGGAAGCCAGCTGGCTTTTGGTGGCATTAGCTTTTTCCTTCGCTGCCTTTGACTCCTCTATCTGTTTTTTCAGGTCATCTATCTCGGAGGATGTACCGGAGGAGTCTTTTTCCTCCGTATCCTCATCGGCATAGGCATTTACGGACGGAAACAATATAAATTGTGCCATGCACAGAGATATGCACAGCACAATTACGCAGGTTTTTTTTATTAACCTCTTTCCTTTTGTCATACCCTTAGGTGTCTGCGAACTGTTATCGCGCTTCCCAGAAAACCGATCCCCACTCCCAGGATCAGCGCAATGGGAACCAGAGTATAGAAGATCTGCTCGACGGGAAGAAATGCAAGTATGGAATTCAGAACCGCAAATTCCTGTATGACATATCCTATAGCCTTGTTGTAAATATAATATATGATCACGAGAGGTATCGCCGCGCCGATAAGCCCGAGTATTATACCCTCAAAAAGAAACGGCGAGCGGACAACAAAATCTGTCGCTCCTATAAGCTTCATGATGGCTATCTCTTCTCGTCTGACCGAGATACCTATGGCTACCGTATTGCTTATAAGGAAAATGGATACTGCGAAAAGGATGATGATTATCGCAAGTGATACATAGCTTACCAGATTATTGGCCACACTCAGCGTATTTGCCACATTGGCCGATTTATGGATCTCTTTTACCCCGGACAGACCCGCGATATATTCTACCAGCTGCTCCTGCATGGAGACATCACTCAGATATACTTCATAGTTCGCATCATCCTCCAGGGGATTATCATCACCGAAGGTATCAGCGTATTCTCCAAGATACTCATCCTTGAAATCAGCCCAAGCCTGCTCTGCGGAAACAAATACAACACGTGAGACCTCGGCTCTCCTGCTTATTTCCTCGCCTATCTCCTGTATTCGCGCATCCGATATATCCTTGTCAAAAAAAACCGTGACAGCTACTCCCGACTCTGCCTGGTGGATGATATTCTGGAAATTTACCATGACCGAATAAAAAATCCCGAACAGAAATATACATGCTGATATTGTGGCTATCGTTGCAAGAGAGAAGACCTTATTTCTGAATATAGATTTGATACCCTGGTGAAGGACATAAATTAAAGTACTAATCCTCATCGATAGACTCTCCCCTCTCCTGATCGGCAAGTATCACACCCTTCTTCATGGTTATGACCCTTTTCTGCATCGCATTCACGATCTCACGGTTATGTGTCACGACAAGGACCGTTGTGCCGTTTCTGTTTATTTTTTCCAAAAGCTTCATTATATCCCATGAATTTTTGGGATCCAGATTTACCGTAGGCTCATCTGCAAGAAGGATTGGCGGCTTGTTGATTATGGCTCTTGCCACCGCAACTCTCTGCTGCTCTCCTCCGGATAATTCTCTGGGTTTTGAACTGTATTTCTCAGCCAGTCCTACTGTGGAAAGCACCTGGGGCACGTTTCTTTTTATCTCCCGTCCCGGTACAGATACCACTCTCTGGGCAAAGGCTACATTCTCATATACATTCCTGTCCTTGAGCAGCCGGAAATCCTGAAATACACAGCCTATATTCCTTCTGTACTTCGGTATGCGCCCATGCCTTAATCTTGTCACATCTGTATTGTTTACTATGATATGCCCCGATGTCGGCTTCAGCTCCCTTAAAAGAAGCTTTATCAATGTGCTTTTTCCGCTGCCGGAGTCTCCGACTATGAACACAAACTCTCCGGCATCGATATTCAGGCTGATACCGTTCAATGCCGGCGATCCCGAGCTGTATGTCTTTACTACGTCTTCCAACAATATCATAAATCTGACTCCTCTTATGCAGGGCGCTTCAGCGTCCTTTCCCGTTACTGTTTATATTTCCCCGCTATACGGGTGAATAGCTTTTCCGAAAGCTTTGTCATAAAGCCTTTTTTGACTGAACCATCCTCCTTTACCCTGAGCATCTCCGGCTGAAGCGATACCAGAAGTCTGGCATTCATATATTTCTTGCCGGCGATCACAAAATCCATGCTTTCATTTCCCGGTAATACCGTAAATACAACATAAGGAGTGACGGTATTGATATCGTTAGTAATATCCTCCACCGACAGATCGTCTGCATGATCACAGACTCCCGCTATCTGGAGAGAATTCTCAAAGGTGCCCAGCAGGGTTTTTAATTCCGTCATCTGGGCCGGGGTCTGCGAAACAAGATATATCCTCTGATGCTCCTTTGACAGCATGCGAAGCAGCCCCTTCAGATAAAGGTTTCTGTCTATCTCCCTTTCCCTGCTTTTTTCCGTTACCTCCGCTGCCTTGAAGATATCCGATGAGGCTACCATTGTAACCTCGGCATCCTCCTCAATAAATGCCTTGTGCAGCTCGGAGTCTGATGACGCCAAAAGTACCTCTCTCGTAAGAAAAAACACGACAGAGGGTACATTATATGAAAGAAACTCCCGCGTTTTATGGAGTGCTTCTCTTACGGAATAATCCTTTATCTTTATGCCTAAAATCTCATAAGTTTTCATTACAATACATCCCGGCAAATACCATCATGCAGGCATAGCGGACTGCGCCGAAGCTTTTGACCAACCAGTACCTGCTTTGCGCCATATTTCGCTCATTTTGCACAAGATATAGTATTCTAGCATACTTGTTATTTTTATGTCAACTCGAACAGCCGTGTAAATCTTACATAATTGTTACGTTTTTTGCCGGAAAGCTTGACAATGCGGCATTTTGCAGTTATAACGTATTGTGTGGTTGCAATGAAACATTAGTATTTATATTCTTTTTTCAGAGGAGGAATTCATAAAATGAACAAGACAGAGTTGATCGCAGCAATTGCCAGCAAGGCTGACATTTCGAAGAAGGACGCAGAGAAGGCACTTACAGCTTTCACAGATACAGTTGGAGCACAGCTTAAGAAGGGTGACAAGATTCAGCTTGTAGGCTTTGGTACATTCGAGGTATCCAAGAGAGCAGCTCGTGAAGGCAGGAACCCTCAGACAGGCGAGACGATGAAGATCGCAGCATCCAAGTCACCTAAGTTTAAGCCCGGCAAGGCTCTTAAGGATCTTATAAACAAGAAATAAATATTTCTTAGCATTTTGTTTATTAAAAAGCGTCTGCCACTACGGCGGATGCTTTTTTTGAGGAAGCATATGAGACTGGATAAATATCTTAAAGTATCACGTATCATCAAAAGACGGACTATAGCAAATGAAGCCTGCGATGCGGGACGTGTGACAGTAAACGGAAGAGTGGCAAAAGCCGGGACTGATATCAGACCGGGAGACGAGATTTCAATACTTTTCGGTGATAAGACTGTTTCCGTAAGGGTCCTCTCTGTTGCCGAGACTGTAAAAAAAGAAGAAGCTCAGGGTTTGTACGAATATATCTGATAAAACAAAGACTCCCTTTAGGGGGAGTCTCTGTTCTGGCTTTCATCCTACTTAGATGTGTTCAGACCGACATATCGAAATTTCCGCCTACTGCGGGATTTACGGACTGCTCCATCATGTGGATCATCGATGCCCCCATAGAGTCCTGTGTATCCAGAGCCTTTGACAACATCGCAACACCAGTTTCATTGCCCGCCTTAGCCGAAGCTAATGATACTGACATATCCTGGATCAAGCCTGTCGGTGCAACCATGCCTAAAGCATCCATTGTGATCTCTCCCTTCATTAAAAGTAAGATGTGTACCGCATACGGATCATTCCGATAATTCGTATGCTTTAAAGGTATATCGGTCAAAACTCAGGTTTCCTATATACTTTAATTCATATTTTTTTATTTTTTCCACATCATTAATATGTATATCCCTGTTAACAATCAGATATTTATGCCCTGCAACACCATCCAGCTCCTCAGGCTCGCATTTTCTGAGCCAGGGTGCGTAATAACCTAAGCATATTTCTATCTCCGGAAAGTCTTCATAAATGATATATCCGTCCTCCGGACCTGTAGCAGCTATGAATTCCTCGAATCCGGACATATCCACATATTCTGTTCTGTATTGCCGGACATATACTACGATACAGACGGCAGAAAGGATCAGCAGTGCAAATATCCCTGCCTGCTTTTTTTCCATGATCACGTTTTCCAGGGTTATAGATACTCCGAGCCAGAGGATCCCTATTGAGGGCATCAGATATCTGGAGGTGAAAAAAGTGGAGCCTGTCGACCACATTATGCCAAATGACATAAATGTAACAAAAACATAGATGAGCATATAATATGCCGATGATGCATCTCTTCTTTTGCAGGAATATATAAGCAATGAGAGAACCGACAGCATGAGTATCGCCGACAATACAGTGATATTTGTCACATAAGGATATCTTAAGGACGCAAAAAGACTTCCAAGTGTTGCCGGAGCAGCGGAAAAATACGATGATGCCGCCTTCATCTGATGCAATGTGAGGGCCGCGCACGGAATATAAAGGATAATACATACCGCTGACATCTTAAGCCACGCTGAGATCTCCTTATTCCTGTACATTACAGCCAGCAGCATCAGCCATATAAAGGCTTCTGCTATCAGGGCATACTGATGGGTATATGCCCCTAAGACAGTACAGGCTGTCAGACCGATCCCGGCATATCTTATTTTACGTGTCACACAGAGGGCAAATATCGCAGCTGATGATGCAAAGAAAACCGCCCAGCTGTACATGCGTATCTCCACTCCGTGCTCCAGGAAATGCGGCATTCCGGTGACCAGTGCCATATATATGCACGAAGCTCTCACAGATGAAACCCTGGTTAAAAACCGTGCTGACACAAGCATCAGCAAAAACACAGGCAGGACTGAAAAAATCTTCAGACCTATGGTAGAAAAGCCGAATATGCGTGTAAAAAGCCAGGCTGAGAGATTATAAAAGGGAGGCAGCGTATCGGCAAAGGTCCGGGACAGCATCTCCTTATAGCCGCATCTGATTATGGATGCTGAAAATGCTTCATCAAGCCAGATATTATCATTGAAAACCAGACTCAGATAGACTGCCGTGCATAGAACGGCAGAAAAATAAGGAATATATCTTTTGTATTTCATTTTTTGTATGATTTGTTCTGCAGCCGCTCCTCAAATTCGATCTTGGGAAGAGGCCTGTCGAAATAGAATCCCTGGATCACATAGCATCCGGCATTATTTACAAAAAACAGCTGATCTTCTCTTTCCACTCCTTCGATCAGTACCTCCATTCCAAGCTCTCTGGCCATATGGATGATATCCTTTAGTATGATCTCGTCCTTCCATGAAAAGTCATCTCCGTTTACAAACGATCTGTCTATCTTGAGCGTATGTATCTGGAATTCCCTGAGAGTGGCAAGGGCAGAATATCCGGATCCGAAATCATCTATAGCCGTCATGATCTTCTTGTCGTACAGATCCTTTATAAAGCCTGATAAAATCCCGTGTTCTGCCTCATCAACGGTTTCTGTAAGTTCTACTTCTATATATCTTTTATCCAGCTTAGACTCTTCTATGATCTGATTTATCTTTTCAGCAAGCCTTTTATCCTTAAGATCCTTTCTGGAAAAATTAACAGATACGGGAACAGGATCATAACCCATGAGCATCCATTTCACTATATCTCTGCATACATGACGAAGCACATACAGGTCCAGCGCAAGCGTCTGTCCGTTCTCCTCCAATGCCGGAATAAATACACCCGGGGACACGGTTTTATCATCGTGTATCCATCTGACAAGCGCTTCCGCCCCTACAAGCGTTTTTGTTCTTGAATCTACCTTTGGCTGATAAAATACAGCAAATTCCTCCTTGGCCAGAGCTTCTTCGTAGTCCTTCAGCACATTTTTCTGCTGGTTTATCCGGTTTATCAGCGAATCTGATGCATACGCTATATTCTGATGCAGCACATTCCTTGCCTGATTCAGGGCTATGGACGGTTTGCTTATCACATCTCCGGGATCGGATACTTCCGAGATGATCTCCCATATGCCTATGGTGGAGGAGATCTGAATATCCTCGCTTTTATCGTTTACATCCAGCATGATGGTAACATCGGATATGATCCGGATGAATCTGTCCTTGTTAGTTTTTTTGATGAGGGCCATGAAATTATCTCCGCCCAGGTGTCCCAGCACCTCATCATTCTCAATAACATCCCTCAGATAAGAAGCATACTGCCAAAGGACCTCATCTCCCTTTTCACAGCCGTATTTTCTGCTTATCTCCCCGAAATCCTTCAGGTTAAAATAAAAGGCGCAGTAATCCTTCAGCGAAATACCCTTTTTTATAAGATCGGTGACGTTTTGAAGATAACCGGAAGCATTCGATAATCCGGTGGTCTGCTTCTGATTGGAGAAGCTCCTCTCATCATTCAGGCGCATTCTCGCAAGATAGAACATGCATTCTGTCGCATACATCTCCATAGTGCTGCGTTCAGATGCTTCAAAGGGTCTGTCCGCCGGATATATATATATGACCAGAGTCCTTTTGGGAGCGACGTCAAAAGCAAAGCTCAGGGGTTCATCAGCCGGCACACCCCTCTCCCTCTGGAAAAGAACAAGATTCCTTTTCCCGGACGGCAGGTTGAATTCACCTATATACTCTGCTTCTATCCCGTATATATGCGTATAATAGGCAACAGCCCCCAATGCCTCGTTAAAGTGTGCAAGAGAAACCGGTCCGACAGATAATTCATGTAGAAACTGTAAATGAAACTCCTTATTGTCTGATTTAATATAATCAGGATCCCCCAAAAAACGCTGTATACAGTATAGCTTATATGGCGGGAAAATAAAAGACTACAGCAGAGCATTGTATATATCCCTCTTCGATACACCCCGGTCCGCTGCTGCTTTTTTCATTGCTTCCTTGCGTCCGAAGCCCTTTGCTTCATACATACTGACATGCTCTTCTATGCTTATGTCTGCGTAAGCTTCACGTTTTTCTTCTTCGATCTCATGAAACGGCCTGCCTTCAATAACAAGGACATACTCTCCTCTGGGTTCATTTTGGGTATAGTATGAGACCGCTTCCTCCAAAGTGGATCTCAATACCTCTTCATGCACCTTGGTAAGCTCCCGGCACAGTGCAATGCGCCTTCCTCCGCCAAAAACCGAGGCCAGGACGGAAAGCGTATCCCTGAGGCGATGCGGAGCTTCATAGAAGATAATTGTCCTTGCTTCATCCTTCACGCTTTCGAGGATGCATCTTCTTTCCTTTTTTTCCTTAGGTAAAAACCCCTCAAATACAAATCTTCCTGTGGAAAGACCGGAAACCGTAAGCGCGGACACAAAAGCAGTGGCTCCGGGAAGGGAGGTCACTCCTATCCCTGCATCTATGGCCTTCCGGACAAGGATCTCACCGGGATCGGATATTCCCGGCGTTCCGGCATCTGTGACACATGCAACTGTTTTTCCGGCGAGCATCATATCCACCAGCTCCGATGCCTTTTCATATTTATTATGCTCATGGTAGCTCGTCAGCTTCGAGTGTATATCGAAATGATTTAGAAGACGCAGGGTATTTCTGGTATCCTCTGCTGCTATGATATCCACATCCTTTAATACTTCAAGAGTTCTCTCAGTGATATCCCCCAGATTACCGATTGGGGTAGGACAAAGAAAAAGCTTAATATCCATATATCGTATACATTTCTCCGGTGTATTTTCCATCTTCCCCGTATATTATCAGAGGCGGTTCTATTCTCATTTCGACACCTGCCCCCTTGCGCCCTTCTATAAGTATCATGGACGCCTCGGATGATATGTACGGATGAACAAGCTTTAATGTTTTCGGCTCGATCCCCGCCCTCCTCATCTCATAGATTAAATCTGCCGTTCTTTGCGGCTTATGCACCATATAGAAACATACGCCGTTTTTCCGGGCGGTTGCCGAAA
>ODAI011688390.1_pt1 | contig 19555 bp, 14 predicted proteins | sample 1539321 | NCBI WGS metagenome assembly ODAI01 (sample SAMN02144231, study PRJEB22623) | gut metagenome | biome: sheep rumen | host: Ovis aries | place: New Zealand
ACCTCTCCATCTTCGGAACAAGATGAATAAAAAGAGTGCCCAGAACAGGACTCGAACCTGCACGCCTCACGGCACACGCACCTGAAACGTGCGCGTCTACCAATTCCGCCACCTGGGCAATTGAATCATTAAATCCTAATTTAATGCTCTTTTCGTTCAACAAGTGAGCGGAAAACGGGACTCGGACCCGCGACCCCAACCTTGGCAAGGTTGTGCTCTACCAACTGAGCTATTTCCGCATTATAATCGAAAACCAAGCGTTTTCTAAGCCATCTCTCTCGATTGCGGATGCAAAGGTACTACTTTTTTTTAAATCTGCAAATTTTTTCTCCTATTTTTTTGAAAAAAATGCTAATCCATACGATTTTTGTAGTCGTCATAGCTGAATTCACGCAATATTTCGAGATTTCCGTCGATTGTCAGCATGGCTATCGAGGGGTGGCTGATGCCGTTGAACATCGTTGTCTTGACAGTAGTATAATGGATCATGTCCTCGAAAACTATCCTCTCTCCTACCCTCAGCTCATGATCGAAAGCCCAATAGCCCATATAGTCGCCAGAAAGACAGCTGTTGCCGCCAAGGCGATATACATATTTACAATGCATGATTTGGGATTCGCCAACATTATCAATCTTACATTCTTCATTATCCATTAGAAGCGTAGCTCCACTGACCGTAGGATGGTATGGCATCTCAAGACAGTCGGGCATATGGCACGTGAAGCTTACGTCGAGGATGGCAGTGCGGATATCGTGGTCGCTGACGATATCAACCACCTGAGCCACGAGCGGCCCGGTCTGCCATGCGAAAGCACTGCCCGGCTCCATGATGACACGCAGATGTGGATAGCGGCGGTGGAAGTCGAGAAGCGTGGCAATGAGCAGTTCCACATCATAGTCACTGCGCGTCATAAGATGTCCGCCTCCGAAATTTATCCACTCTATTTGCGGAAACCAGCAGCTGAAACACTGCTCTATATGACTAAGAGTGCGGCAGAACACATCGGCACCGCTCTCGCAGTGGCAGTGGCAGTGGAAGCCACGGATGTCGGTGGGCAGACGGTCGGGCAGACGGTCGGCAGCGATGCCGAAGCGCGTGCCAGGAGCACAGGGATTATAGAGCATGGTTTCCACCTCACTGTATTCAGGGTTTACACGAAGTCCGAGCGAGAGGGAGGGGTTAAGCCGGAGAGCACGCTGGTGAAAATGTTCGTATTGCGACAGCGAATTGAACGTAAGATGCGACGAACACGCCACAATATCATCGAACTCGCTATCCTTGTATGCAGGAGAATATGTATGGGCTGGCGAGCCGAATTCCTCAAAGGCCAGACGCGCCTCGTAAAGCGAGCTGGCCGTAGTAGAGGAGATATATTCGCGGAAGATAGGAAACGTCTTCCACAGGGCAAAAGCTTTAAATGCAAGGATTATCTCAACATCGGCAAGACGAGCAACAGAAGCTATAAGCTGAAGATTGCTGCGCAGCCGGCTCTCTTCTATAATATATATAGGTGTATCGACAGTTTGATAGTTCATGGCTGGCAAAGGTAGCTATTTTTTTCCATTTTATATCATAATCTTGCAAAAAAAAATATTTTAGTTTTTTTTTTCGCGAAAGATTGCGGTGTCTCATTATTTTTTTGTAAGTTTGCACGTGAATTATACAATACGACCGTCGATGAAACTGATTCTGATGACTAAATCCACGTTTTTTGTGGAGGAAGACAAGATACTCAGCGCACTGTTTGAAGAGGGACTCAACAATCTGCACCTGTATAAGCCCGGATCGGAACCGATGTATTCGGAACGTCTGCTGACGCTGCTGCCGGAAGATACGCGAAGGCTGATTACCGTGCACGAACATTTCTACCTGAAGAACGAGTTCAGACTGAAAGGCATACACTTAGACACTCCCGACATGAAGTTGCCAGCGGGCTATAAAGGAAAATATAGCCGTACATGCCGCGACCTGTCAATGCTAAAGACCATGAAGAAAGAATGCGACTATGTGCTGCTACGCAACGTATTCGACAGTCAGACCGACGAAACGGAACAAGCCACCTTCACGCAAACGCAATTGGAAGAGGCATCAGAACGAGGACTTATAGACAAGCATGTGTATGCCCTCGGAGGCATGAACATCGACACAATCAGCAGGGCTAAAAAACTGGGATTTGGCGGAGTGGTGATACGCGGAGACCTCTGGAACAGGTTCAACATCCACCGTCAGGTGGACTACAAAGACATCATCAGCCACTTCACACTGCTCAGAAATGCCGTGGAAAAGAGTTGACGGGCAGAACAACAAAACAAAAAAACATATATTAAACAATGAACAAAGAGAAGACAGACAAAGAGTCGTACATGGTATTTTCGGGTACATGCACAAAATACCTGGCAGAGAAAATCTGCCAAAGTTTAGGATGCGAGTTAGGAAAGCTTCAGATTACGAAATTCTCTGACGGTGAGTTTGCTGTGTCGTATGAGGAGTCGATACGCGGACGCGACATTTTCCTCGTTCAGAGCACATTCCCGAATTCCGACAACCTCATGGAACTGCTACTGATGATCGACGCAGCAAAGAGAGCTTCGGCACGAACCATCAATGCAGTAATACCATACTTTGGATGGGCTCGTCAGGACCGCAAAGACAAGCCGCGCGTTAGCATAGGAGCGAAACTCATTGCTGACCTGCTGAGCGTGGCAGGTATTGACAGGCTGATAACCATGGATCTGCACGCCGACCAGATACAGGGATTCTTCAACGTTCCAGTTGACCACCTTTATGGTTCGGGAGTAATCATGCCTTACCTGGCAAATCTGAAACTCGACGAAATGGTGATTGCATCGCCCGACGTGGGCGGCTCGAAACGAGCAAACACATATGCAAAGTATTTCGGATGCCCATTGGTGCTGTGCAACAAAACCCGGGTACGAGCCAACGTAGTGGATAACATGCAAATTATCGGCGACGTGGAAGGGAAAAACGTGGTAATCATCGACGACATGGTGGACACCGCAGGAACTATCACTAAAGCTGCCGACATCATGAAACAGGCTGGAGCAAAAACAGTAAGGGCATGTGCCAGCCACTGCGTGATGAGTGGTCCGGCAAGCGAACGAGTGCAGAACTCGGCTCTTGAGGAAATAGTGTTCACCGATTCAATCCCATATACTCAGCGGTGTGCGAAAGTAAAGCAAATCAGTGTAGCAGATATGTTCGCAGAGACTATACGCCGTGTAATCAACAACGAAAGCATCAGCGACCAATATCTGGTGTGATAATGCATATGAAATACAGTAGCATCGCCATTGCGGCAGCAACACTTATGCTGACGGCCGCTTGCCAAAAAAGCAACAGCTACACCATCGAGGGTACAGCCGACGAAGTGGCCGACGGCGACAAGATGTATCTGGCTGCAAGCTACGACAAGCCCACGCCCATCGACTCGGCTATGGTGAAGGACGGCAAGTTCACATTCACCGGCAATGCTGACGACATTAACGAGGCCTTCGTGTATCTCGGAAGAAGAAACGACATCTTCGCACACCTCATTGTGGAGGAAGGAACAATAAAGGTACACGCGAGCAACAAACCGGAACGGACGAAGGTGGGCGGAACAACGTCGAACGAACAGCTGCAAGTGCTCAACGACAGCGCTCTATCTATAGGCAAGCAGCTAAACGACATTGCACTGGCAATATACGAGAGCAATCCCTCGGACGGCATAAAAACAGAGATGCAACAGAGAATGGAAGCACTGCACGAACGGTTCCGCCAATGCGTGACAGAGCTTACAGAACGCAACATCGGTAACAAGTTCGGATACTTTATGGTGAAGAACTTTGCCAACCGAGAGTATATGTCGGACAAAAAAATAAAGGAACTGATAGGACGAATGCCCGAAGAGCAACGCACACGCGACGAAATACGAGCCATTATCGACAACTTAAGCCAGACAATAACGGCTGACGAAGGCCAACAGTTTCCGGAACTCACGATGGCAGCCATCGACGGTACGACAATGAACATTACCGAGGAGATACGACGAAACAAAATAACCATCATCGACTTCTGGGCCAGCTGGTGCGGACCGTGCATGAACGAAATGCCCACCATAAAAAAACTATATGCCGAATGCCATAAGCAGGGACTGGAAATAATCGGCATCTCGCTCGACGACAACGAACACAAGTGGAAAGACGCGGTAGAAAGCAACAAGCTGGAATGGAAGCACGTCAGCGACCTGAAAGGCTGGGACAACGCTGCCGCTAAAATGTTCCAGGTGGAGTCGATTCCGCAGACATTCGTCGTGGATAGTAATGGAACGATACTGCGCAAAGGGCTGCGAGGCAGAGAACTGGAAGAGTTTGTAAAACCACGGATAGACAACTGACAATCAAGATATTATTGTATTATACATAAAAAAACTAAAATTATGAATGACAACAAAGTTATGAATCGTGCAGCCGACAACATACGTATTCTCGCTGCTGCAATGGTAGAAAAAGCCAAGTCGGGTCATCCAGGAGGCGCAATGGGTGGAGCTGATTTTATCAATACTCTGTACTCGGAGTTTCTGGTTTACGACCCAAATAATCCATACTGGGAAGGCCGCGACCGTTTCTTCCTCGACCCAGGACACATGGCACCGATGCTCTACAGCCAGCTGGCACTCATCGGAAAATATTCGCTCGACGAACTGCAGCAACTGCGTCAGTGGGGATCACCCACACACGGACACCCCGAGCACAACCTCATGAGAGGCATTGAGAACACATCCGGGCCACTCGGTCAGGGACATTGCTACGCCGTTGGAGCCGCCATCGCAGCTAAATTCCTAAAAGCACGTTTCGGCAATGTGATGAACCAGACCATATATGCATACATCAGCGACGGCGGCGTGGAGGAAGAAATCTCGCAGGGTAGCGGACGTATCGCAGGTACACTGGGATTAGACAACCTCATCATGTTTTACGATGCCAACGCCATTCAACTCTCAACACGCGTCGAAGATGTCATGGCTGAGGACACAGCAAAGAAATACGAGGCGTGGGGATGGTATGTGCAGAAAATCAACGGCAACGACGTTGACGAGATTCGTAAAGCCATCAAGAACGCACAGGCTGAACAAAACCGTCCAAGCATTATCATCGGTGCATGTATAATGGGAAAGGGAGCACGGAAAGCCGACGGCAGCAGCTACGAGGCAAACTGCGCCACACACGGAGCACCGCTCGGAGGTGACAATTTTGTACAGACTATGAAAAACCTGGGTGCCGACCCAGAGAACCCATTCCAGATATTCCCCGAAGTGCAGGAAATGTATGCTCGTCGTGCAGAGGAGCTGAAAGCAATTTGTGCCGAGCGCTACGCACAGAAAGCAGAATGGGCTAAGGCAAATCCCGAACAGGCACGACAACTGGAGCAGTGGTTCAAGGGCGAAGCTCCGAAAATCGACTGGACTAAAGTGGAGCAGAAAGCCGGCGCCGCTACACGCGCAGCCTCAGCAACAGTGCTCAGCGTGCTGGCAGAACAGGTGCCGAATATGATTTGCGCATCGGCAGACCTCTCGAACTCGGACAAGACCGACGGATTCCTGAAGAAAACTCATGCCTTCGTGAAGGGCGACTTCAGCGGAGCATTCTTCCAGGCAGGAGTGGCAGAACTGACGATGGCCTGCTGCTGCATCGGTATGGCTTTGCACGGAGGCGTGATACCAGCCTGCGGCACATTCTTCGTATTCTCCGACTATATGAAGCCTGCAGTGCGTATGGCTGCACTGATGGAACTGCCAGTGAAGTTCATCTGGACTCATGACGCCTTCCGCGTAGGCGAAGACGGACCTACACATGAACCGGTTGAACAGGAAGCACAGATAAGACTGATGGAGAAGCTGAAAAACCACAGCGGAAAACCGTCAATGCTCGTGTTGCGCCCGGCAGATGCCGAGGAAACCACAGCATGCTGGCGACTGGCAATGGAGAACACCAGCACACCATCGGCTCTCATACTATCGAGACAAAATATCGAGATGCTGCCCGAGGGCAACGACTACAGCCAAGCCGCAAAGGGAGCATATATAGTGGCTGGAAGCGACGACGACTACGATGTAATATTGCTGGCAAGCGGCTCGGAGGTATCAACATTGGAGGCCGGTGCAAAACTGCTCAAAGCTGACGGAATAAAGACACGGGTGGTAAGCGTTCCTTCTGAAGGACTGTTCCGCTCGCAGACGAAAGAGTATCAGCAGAGCGTGCTACCATGCGGTAAGAAAAAGTTCGGCATGACCGCCGGACTGCCCGTTACACTTGAAGGACTGGTAGGTGCCGACGGCTGTGTATGGGGATTGGAGAGCTTCGGATTCTCAGCACCATACAAGGTGCTCGACGAGAAACTGGGTTACACCGGACAGAACGTTTACGAACAAGTAAAGAAACTACTGGGATAATTGACAATGATGGAAATAAAGACAATAGGCATAGCCAGCGATCACGCTGGCTATGCCCTTAAGCAATTCGTAAAGCAATACCTTGATGAAAAGGGGCTTGCATACAAGGACTACGGAACTTATACGGAAGAGTCGTGTAACTATGCTGACTTCGGCCATGCTTTGGCACGAGGTATAGAGAGCGGAGAAGTGTATCCCGGAATAGCCATATGCGGCAGCGGAGAAGGAATATCGATGACTCTGAACAAACATCAGTCAATACGCGCTGGACTATGTTGGATTCCAGAGATTGCACATCTCATCCGCCAGCACAACAATGCCAACGTACTTGTAATGCCGGGACGATTCATCGACAATGACACTGCGCGACGCATAATGGACGAATACTTCGCTACTGACTTCGAAGGTGGACGCCATCAGCAGCGCATAGACAAAATTCCGCTGTAAAGAAACCCTAAGCATCGCTTAACGCACTTCATTGTTGCACAATAAATAGCACATGCCACTGGCTGTTTAGCCAATTGGCATTAGTTCATTGTCATGAACGTCGATGACATTGGTAACGTCTATTCATATATATATATAATAATGTATAATCATAATATAGATGCAATATTACTAATTACACACACAAGCATTACACAGCAATAAGCCGAATTAGGAAATCTGATTTTTTTACACCAAGCACATGTATAGAATGATTTTGTATCGGCAATTTATGCAAACAATACTATGTAAGGCTGAAAAAATCAGAATAAAAAAACATAAAATCAATCAAAAAAGTACTTTTTTTGAAATTTTTGCGAAAAAGATTCTTGTTTAATGCTGAAAATCAGTATATTTGCAGTCTGAAACATATATTTTTAATAAAAAAACATAACAAAAATTACATTATAACAATGACAAAAGCTGATATCATCAACAACATTTCAGACCAGACCGGAATTGCGAAGAAAGATGTGGCAGCCACAGTGGAGGCATTTATGGAACAGATTCGCATCAGTCTAGCAGAGAACAAGGAAGATGTTTTCCTTCGTGGATTTGGCAGTTTCATCGTTAAGCATCGTGCACAGAAGACCGCGCGCAATATTTCAAAAAACACCACACTTGTTATCGATGCTCACGACATCCCCGCATTCAAACCTGCGAAAAGTTTCTTAGCGAAGATGCAGTAAGCTTTACAGGAAGAGGAAGAATAACAAAAATCATTTGTATTATATATTTAAATTTAATTAAACTATGCCAAACGGAAAAAAGAAGAAAGGCCACAAGATGGCCACTCACAAGCGCAAGAAGAGACTGAGAAAGAATCGTCATAAGAGCAAGTAAGAGGCTCTTGCTGACGGATCTGGGTTTTCTCAGGATCCAAATGGGAAAAAGAAATGAAAGGAGTGTGTTGCATGAGCTATCATCAGGCGACACACCCTTTCTCTCGTAGAAAAGAGACAAAAACCAGGAAATCAAAACAATAATGACAAGCGAAGTAATCATCGACGTCCAGCCCAAAGACATCTCCATAGCACTTCTCGAAGACAAAAACCTCGTGGAGTATCAAAAGGAGACACGCGAGGTGAACTTCTCCGTGGGGAATATCTACGTGGCAAAGGTAAAGAAACTGATGCCGGGACTAAATGCGTGTTTCGTTAACGTAGGCTCGGAGCGAGAAGCGTTCCTGCACTATCTTGATCTTGGTACCAGGTTTTCGTCGTATGAAAAGTACTTGAAACAGGTACAGAGTGACAGAAAGAAACTTTATCCTATCGCAAAGGCGACACGAATGCCAGACCTGAAAAAAGACGGCAGCGTGCAAAACGTGCTCACGGTCGGACAGGAAATATTAGTTCAGGTGGTGAAAGAACCCATCTCTACAAAAGGACCACGACTGACGTGCGAGCTAAGTTTTGCAGGACGCTATATTGTGCTTATACCTTTTGACGACAAAGTTTCTGTTTCTTCTAAAATCAAAAAAGGTGAAGAACGCAGCAGATTGAAGCAACTACTGCAAAGCATCAAACCGAAGAACTTCGGAGTGATTGTACGCACATCGGCCGAAGGCAAGCGCGTGGCAGAACTTGACAAAGAACTTAAAGTTCTGCTCAAAAGATGGGATGATGCCATAACCAAGGTACAAAAAACCAGCGAACGACCACTGCTTGTCTTCGAGGAGACAAGTCGGGCCGTAGCTCTACTACGCGATCTCTTCAACCCTACCTACGATGCCATCTGTGTCAACGACGAGACCATCTTCAACCAAATCCGCGACTATGTAGGGCTGATAGCCCCAGAGCAAATAGGAATTGTGAAACAATATACAGGAAAAGTTCCTATCTTCGACAATTTCAACGTCACAAAACAGATAAAGTCGGGCTTTGGCAAGACAGTAAACTATAAACACGGTGCGTATCTTATCATAGAGCACACCGAGGCCATGCATGTGGTTGACGTAAACAGCGGCATAAGAACAAACAAGGAAAACGGCCAGGAGCAGAATGCACTTGAAGTGAACCTCGGAGCTGCCGACGAACTTGCGAGACAGCTGCGACTGCGCGATATGGGAGGAATCATCATCGTTGACTTCATTGACATGAAACTTGCTGAAGACCGCCAAATGCTATATGAACGCATGTGCAAGAACATGCAGAAAGACAGAGCACGACATAACATCCTTCCACTGAGCAAGTTCGGACTGATGCAGATCACACGTCAGCGAGTGCGTCCGGTGATGGATGTCAACGTAGAAGAAACCTGCCCTACCTGTTTCGGAAAAGGAACAATCAAGAGTTCTATACTTTTCACCGACCAGCTTGAGAACAAGATTGACCGTTTGGTCAACAAGATTGGAATAAAGAAGTTTACACTCCATGTGCATCCCTACGTTGCTGCATACATCAATCAAGGTCTATACTCACTGAAGATGCAGTGGCAGATGAAATACGGATTCGGAGTGAAGGTTATCCCCTCACAGAAACTTGCGTTTCTGCAATACGAATTCTACGACAAAAACAAAGAATTCATTGACATGAAAGAGGAGATAGAATCAAAATGACAAACAATTAGTAAGAAGCATACATGGTCACTCTGAAGATTTTCTTCTGGACTGCACTGTTCATTGTGTTCTACACATATATCGGATACGGCATATTGCTGTATCTGATAGTTTATTTAAAACGTCTGTTCAAGGGCAAGCCGGTAAAAGCCGTCTTGCCTTCGTACAGCGACCTTCCAGCCGTTACGCTAATGATTTGCGCATACAATGAGCAGGACATTGTGAAAATGAAAATGCGCAACACACGCGGGCTCGACTATCCCAAAGAAAAGCTAAAAGTGATGTGGGTCACAGATGGAAGCAACGACAGCACCAACGAACTGCTACAGGCCTACGACGAGGTGACAATAGCATTCAAGCCCGAGCGTATGGGAAAGACAGCTGCACTAAACCACGGAATCAGTCTTGTTGACACAGAAATTGTAGTCATGACCGATGCCAATACCATACTGAATGCCAGTGCTATAAAAGAAATCGTGAGAGCATTCGCAAATCCGAAGGTCGCATGCGTAGCAGGTGAGAAACGCGTAATGGCACGCCATGAAGGAGAAACAGCAGCCGAGGGCGAAGGGATGTACTGGAAGTATGAAAGTACGCTGAAGAGTTTAGACAGCGAACTGTTTTCAACAATGGGAGCCGCTGGTGAACTATGTGCAATAAGAACATCACTCTACGAAGACATGCCCTCAGACACTCTGCTTGACGACTTTATTATGTCAATGCGACTCGTTGACAAAGGCTACAAAACAGCTTACGTACCAGATGCCTATGCAATGGAATACGGCTCAGCCGACATGACAGAAGAGTCGAAACGCAAACGCCGCATAGCCGCCGGAGGACTACAGAGCATTGCACGGCTGCTGCCAATGCTTAACCCATTGCATCACCCTATAGCCACATTCCAGTACATATCTCACCGGGTGCTAAGATGGAGCATAACGCCGTTTGCCCTCATCAGTCTAATTCCGCTCAACGCCGCGCTGGTTATGCTGAAAGCCGGCACAGTATATACCGTTATTTGGATATTTCAGATACTCTTCTATCTCGCTGCCTTCTGCGGATGGTATCTCACAAACAAGGGTCACAAGACAAAATTTCTATCTGTCCCATATTATTTCCTTTTTATGAATATCAACATATTCAAAGGAATATCTTATCTGAAAAGCCACAGAAGCAGCGGTACATGGGAAAAGGCGCGTCGCAGCTAAAAAAAAATCTATTTTTTTTGCTGTTTATAAAAAAAATATTATCTTTGCAATCGATACGTATCAATATTTATGATGAACCGCGATGAAAGAGACATACTTCTGCAAAAGCTGGCAGAAGTAAACGCCAGACTTCAGCAAGCCAACCAGCAGCTGGAGACCGCAAACAAGAAAATTTCCGAATATGAGGAAAAAGCAAAGACAGCCGAGAAAGCGAGTCAGATGAAATCGCTCTTCCTGGCCAACATGAGTCATGAAATCCGCACACCACTCAACGCTATCGAAGGTTTTTCACGTGTAATGGCAGAGACCGACTCGTCAGAAGAAAGGATGAAATACATGGAAATCATCGAGAGCAACAACAGCCGCGTACTCAGCCTGATAAATGAGATTCTCGACCTATCTCGCGTTGAGGCTGGCGAGATATCCATAAAAAAGACAAGCATCGACCTTACCCAGATGTGTAAAAGCATCATGCAGCTATTCAAGTTTCGCTGTCCTGAGGAAATCAAAATGTCATGGAAGGAGCCGAGCATGGGAATAACCCTCGTCACCGATCAGAACCGTCTGACACAGGTATTCTCAAATCTCATCAGCAATTCGCTAAAACATACCACCAAGGGAAGTATCACCTACGGCTACCGTCTCATCAACGATGGTCAGAACGTGGAATTCTTCGTAAGCGACACCGGTTCTGGAATAGCACCGGAAGACATCGATAAGATTTTCCAAAAGTACGTTTCACGCGACGCCGAACAGCAAAACGGCTTCGGATTGGGCCTTCCGTTGAGCAAGATAATTGTGGAGAAGCTCGGCGGCCACATGAGCGTGACATCAAAACTCGGCGAAGGCTCCACTTTTACATTCACCCTGCCCTTTGAGGGCACAATAGGAGGAATGCAGAAAAACAACCGCATAACCACCAATTCGCGCACAATACGCATCAGCACAAGGACAACTGATAAAAAGCGCAAGACCATTATGGTATGCGAAGACGAGGACAGCAACTACGAACTTGTAAAGATTGTACTGAGCAAACGCTACAATCTGATACGTGCTCGCAACGGCATCGAGGCTGTTACCATGCAAGAGGACGAGAATCCAGACCTTATCCTCATGGACATCCGAATGCCGGAAATGAATGGACTCGATGCAACGCGCATCATAAAAGAAGTGAACCAGAAAGTTCCGATAATAGCACTCAGTGCATACGCCTTCGAAGACAACATTCGCGAAACCATGGAAGCCGGTTGCGACGAATTCATGGCAAAGCCGTTCAAGGTAGAAGACCTCATCGATACTGTGGCAAGATACCTGCACGAATAAATCAAACTGCACCGACATTTAACACATTGATTCAATGGGCAAATTAGCTGTAAAAAAATTTACTGCACTGATGTTCCTCATTGTGCAGATAACAGTATCAATATACACCTTTGTTGGACTTTTCGGTGGCGACTCTAACCCAGCCCACAGCACTGCGAGCGCAATGACAGTCTATGTGCTGCCGCTGCTGATAATATCAAATGCCGTACTGCTTATCTACTGGCTCATACTACGCAAATGGTACTGGGCTGCCATACCCATCGTAACACTTCTCTGCTGCATACCATACTGTGGAACACTCGTCCAACTGCGATCACTGCCAGAGGACAATGGCGAACAGGCCGGTATCACTATTGCCACCTACAACGTGGCAATGTTTGGTCGTGAGATAAACGGATTCATATCCCAAGACATACTGACAGAGATGAAAAACCAGCATGTCGATGTGCTCTGCTTGCAAGAGTATATGGAGACAAGTGGAAACAAGAAGAATTCGGAAAGCTATAAAGAATACTTCCCTTATATGTCAAAGGGTAAAGACGATATGGTAATATTCAGCCGCTACCCTATCGTTGAAAGCAAGAATTTCCCCTTCGAGATGACAAACAACAGCGCGCATTGGGCTGTGATTGACATCAACGGCATCCGCTTGCGGGTGTATAATGTCCACCTTGAAACCACGGGCATCAACCGTACACTTCATGTAGCCAGCAAAGCATTAGCCACAGGTATCGACATCGATAACAACCGCTTGGTGAAGTATGTTTTTGGCAACTATATGCTCGGAATGATTGCCCGCTCTGGACAGGCTAATCAAATGGCAATGGACATCCGATCAAGCAACTACCCTGTAATTGTCTGCGGCGACTTCAACGACGTTCCCTACTCCTACGTATATAACACCATGCTCGGCAATCTAATCGATGGTTTCAAGGAGTGTGGCAGCGGATGGATGTACACCTTCAGGGGCGGTCGCAAGTCGGTTCGCATCGACTATATTTTTCACGACAAATCCCTGAAGGGTATTCAATATTACAAACGAGACCTCAGTTACTCCGACCACAACCCTGTATTCATGAAGTTAGGTCTTGACGAGCAGGAAGACTGATTACACTATCTTGAAACGAACTCGGAAAGAATGTTCAATCTCGTCCCAATTTGTGCCGAGCATTTCGAAGCGCCCTATCTGCGACGTTGAACGTACATGCCGTCCTATGCACGGACACACGTCGAAATCTCCAATTCTTACCAGTTTTATAGTATCGCTGGCATCCTGCGGCAGCCGATCGAGCGATATGTCCTCAGGCAAATTGTCACGAGATACGTACTCGAATATCACGGGATAGTCGGCATCGATAGCCTCGCGCATCATCCTTTCAATCTCCTTCTCCTCTTGACGCGTTGGCTTACGTTCCAAATGGAAACTCATCTTACTTTTCTTGCGCTCTATATGGGCATTATACGAACGGTCACATCCGAACAGCCGTTTCATCACCTGATTGAGCAAATGCTCTGCAGTATGTGCCGGCGGATACTCTTCCTTGTTATGGGCATTGAGGATTACGTCGTTTTTCTTCATATTGCGTTTCTTTACTTTCATCTGCCATACTCTGGCACCACGAGCTTCGATAGTCATGGGAACCGCCGCATCAGCCATGAGCGCCATAGGCATTCTCTCACCTCGCATAAGGTCGGTAGCATCCACAGTCTGGTCTGCAAAGTCGAGGAAGTTGAAGGCATGTTCGGGAATTGTCACGGCAACACTTACCGGAACATCCTCGAAATTAACAACAATAAACAGCATCTCATCCTTGAATTTACGCAAGAACATGTATTGACGGTGATACTGCTGATTAACGTACATGAGGTCGAAAAATTCTCCCTCACCCACCGCTCTGTGCTTACGCGCTATGTTCAACACTCGCTGGTGAACAGCCATTAGCCTCTCCTCGTCGGCAGTTAGTGCATTCCATGCCGCCCGGCAGACAGTGTCAACATTCCAATAGTCAAAAATGGTTGTGCGCCCATCGATGCCGCTGAAACCTTCTTTGTCCATGCCTCTCTCTCCATACTCCTCGGCGAAATATAGCATGAAAGGATTGCGCATCATCAGCACTGATGCCACCAGTGCAGGAATGCCGTTACGTCCGTTACCGGCAAAGAAGTCGCTGGCAATCCGCTGCTCATCATGGTTTTCCAGGAAATAGAGCATGTGGTCCTTGATATCGTCAGATTCCTGCCATGCACGTGTTATATCCTGAGTAGAACGTTCATGGCGCACCACTCCACGCATTGTGTCGTACATGCCCACCTTGTCATAGAGGTAGTCGAATCCCGAACGTATATAATTATGGTATTCGGCAGGATTATATACTTCGCCGATGAAAATTATATCAGGATACAGGCTACGCACTTTCATCGTGGCATAATACCAAAATTCTACCGGTACCATTTCTGCCATATCACACCGGAAAGCATCAACACCCTTTGAAGCCCAGAACAGAAGAATATCTGTCATCTTCAGCCACGTATTGGGAACAGGCGTGAAGTGCCCAACGCGTCCTGCAAAATAATCTACGCCGTAGTTCAGTTTAACAGTCTCATACCAGTCATTCATGCCCGGCGCATTGTCAAAGTGGTCGTTGCCCGTGGCCTTTGCCGGTTCTTCCCAATAGGGGTCACGAAGTCCGTGGTAGAGGTCGAAATAAGGAATGAATCTCTGTCCGGGACAATAATAGAAATTGTTCTGTGGGTCGAATCCTTTCTCTGTATTATCGCCATCGCCCAAATCCTTCACTTCAGCCGGCTTGCAGATAGAGTGATACTGTCGCGCCACATGATTCGGCACAAAGTCGATGACAACTTTCAGACATGCTTTATGGCTGCGGCTCAAGAGCTCTTCGAACTCGCTCATTCTATCCGGGACACTCACTGCCAAATCAGGATCAACATCGTAATAGTCAGTGATGGCATAAGGAGATCCGGCCTTGCCCTTTACAATAGCAGGATGATTTACAGGTATTCCATACTGTGAATAATCAGTCTGTGTCGCATGACGAATAATGCCGGTATACCATATATGCGAAAAGCCCATGTCAGCAATCCGCTTCAAGGCTTTATCATCGAAATCATTCATTTTTCCACAGCCATTCTCGGCAATCCCTCCATTCTCAACCCGAGAGGAGTTATGATTACCGAAAAGGCGTGTGAAAACCTGATATATAAGAATTTTACTCTTCGATTCCATGGGCGGCAACACTCTTGTCGATGCGTCCAATCATTCCCTGCAAAGCCTTACCCGGTCCGCACTCTGTGAAATCGTCTGCTCCGTCGGCAATCATGTTCTGCACGCACTGAGTCCACCTTACCGGACTTGTGAGCTGTGCTATAAGGTTCTGCTTTATTTCCTCAGGAGCTGTATGCGGTTTTCCATCAACATTCTGATATACGGGACACTTGGGCGTTTTAAACTCTGTCTGTTCAATTGCAGCTTGAAGTTCGTCTTTTGCCGGCTGCATCAATGGCGAATGGAACGCTCCTCCAACCTTCAGTGGCAGAGCACGCTTTGCACCTGCTTCCTTTATTTTCTCGCAGGCAGTATTTATTGCGTCAATATTACCACTGATAACGAGCTGTCCGGGACAATTGTAATTGGCGGGAACAACAACGTTACCCTCTTTGGAAATACTTGCACAAATCTCCTCGGTTTTTTCATCGGCAAGTCCGATAATAGCAGCCATCGTTGATGGTGCAGCCTCACAAGCTTTCTGCATTGCCATGGCACGGGCATAGACAAGTCGCAGCCCGTCTTCGAAACTTAGCGCTCCTGCAGCAACAAGTGCAGAAAACTCTCCGAGCGAGTGTCCTGCGGTCATCTTCGGGTCGAAAGCGTCTCCCAAACAGATTGCTGAGATTACGCTGTGGAGGAACACTGCAGGCTGTGTCACCTTCGTTTGCTTCAAATCGTCATCGGTACCGGCAAACATGATATCAGTAATGCGATAGCCCAGGATATCATTGGCTTTCTCAAACAGTTCCTTTGCTTTCGGATTATTGTCGTAGAGGTCTTTGCCCATTCCAACAAACTGAGCACCCTGACCAGGGAATACGAATGCTTTCATTGCTATGTTTTTTATAAATTTATAAATTAAAGATTTGAGGCTGCAAAGGTAGTACTTTTTTGTGACATGACAAAATATTTTGCTCTCTTTCACATCGATTATCAAAAAAAATAAAAAATATTTTTCAAATACAATAATAATTGCTACCTTTGCAGCCTCTAAAGAAATACAAACAGACATGGTAAGAAGCACAAAAAGACTGCAACTACTTGTGATAATGACGTTTATGGCAGTAGCAACCACTTATGGTCAAGTCATGACAGATGCAGATATAATAGATTTTGTAAAACAAGAGGTTAAAGCAGGTACAGCACAGACGGAAATTGTCTTAAAATTAAGGCGCAAAGGGGTTTCGACAAACCAGATACGCCGTCTTCGTTCTCAATTCAGCAGCGAAATCAGCAAGCACAATTTCAGTTCTCAAATTGACGGTATCATCGAATCAGCAGAATCAGAATCTACAAAAAACGATGTTTATGAAGAAGACCGCCTGCGCAAGAATGAAGAAGATGCTGAACCAAGCGTAAATACAATAGTGCAGACAGCATCAACCACACGTAGCGTCTTCGGCCGCAACATCTTCAACAACAGGAATCTTACTTTTGAGCCACAGATGAACATTGCCACACCTTCTAACTATGTCCTCGGCCCCGGCGACCAGGTTGTGGTGGATGTATATGGAGCCAATCAGGAAGCCTACACTCTCACGGTAACTCCCGATGGCGACATCGTAGTTCCCAACTGCGGCCCTATCCATGTCAGCGGTCTGAGCATGTCGGCAGCCCAGAGCCGCATCAGCAGCAAGCTCGGCAAATACTACTCTTCATCATCGGTAAAAGCTTCTTTAGGCAAGACACGCAGCATCCTTGTCAATGTGATGGGCGAGGTTCATGTTCCCGGCACATATACCCTGTCGGCCTTCGCTACGGTATTTCATGCTCTCTACCGTGCCGGCGGTATCAATGATTTGGGAACCCTTCGTAATATAAAGGTTTATCGCAACGGTCGTCTCGTAACCGTAGTTGATGTCTATGAGTTCATTCTCAACGGCCGCCTTGCCGGCAACATACGTCTTCAGGACAACGATGTAATCCAGGTCGGTCCATACGAGAGCATTGTGGGCATCCATGGAAACGTAAAGCGTCCTATGTTCTACGAGATGCGCAAGGGCGAAAGCCTGCTTACACTCATGAAATATTGCGGCGGTTTCAGCAGCGATGCCTATAAAAAGGCAGTACGAGTGGAGCGTAAGTCGGAACGTCTCAAGGAGGTATTTAATGTTGAAGAGTTCGACATGTCGTCGTTCAAGCTTAACGACGGCGACGAGATAAACGTCGATGCCATTATCGACCGCTATGAGAACATGGTCGAGGTTAAGGGAGCAGTGTTCCGTCCCGGCATGTATAATCTTGGCGGAAAGGTTACTACAGTAAAAACTCTCATTGAGCGTGCCGACGGACTGACCGAGGCAGCACTGACATCACGCGCCGTAATCCGCCGTATGAAGCCTAACCGCACCTACGACATAGTATCAATCGACCTTGAAGGCATCATGAACGGCACTGTGGCCGATGTCCCCCTTCAAAACGAAGACATGCTGATTATCCCTGTGCAAAAGGAGATAGCCAATCACCGCACCGTCACTATCGACGGCGAAGTGATGTATCCAGGAACGTTCGACTACGCCGACGACATGACGCTCGAAGATCTCATTATTGTCGCCGGTGGGCTTACAGAAGTGGCCTCGACTGCAAAAATAGACATATCACGCCGTTTCTATGACTCCGGGGCTACGAATGTCAGAGAAGATATAGCAGAGAATTACACGTTTTCCATCAACGAAGACTTGAAGATTGAAGGTGGCAAAAGTTTCGTTCTGAAGCCATACGACATAATCCACGTTCACCGCACTCCTGTATATCGCACTCCTGTTCGTGTGACTGTTAATGGCGAAGTGGTATTCCGCGGCACATACACAATGGAAAAGAAAGACATGCGTCTGAGCGATGTTGTCAAACGTGCCGGAGGCATCATTGACGGAGCATACGTTCGTGGAGCTCGTCTGATGCGCAAGATGTCTTCCGACGAACGGGCAAGATACGAGATGCTCCTCCGCATGGTCCGCCAGACTCAAAACACCAAGGATTCTATCAGCTACGACAAGATAGTCACAGGCGACCGATACAGCGTCGGCATTCATCTCGACGAGGCACTCGCCCACCCGGGCAGTACAGAGGACATCGAGGTGTTCGACGGCGATGAGCTTGTAATTCCTCGTGTCAATCATACCGTACGCATCAGCGGCGATGTGTATATTCCCAATACCGTAGCATATAAGGAAGGTAAGCCCTACTCCTACTACATACAGCAGGCTGGCGGCTTCGGCGCACGTGCCCGCACCAGAAAAGTGTTTATCATCTATGCCAACGGAACCATTGCTCGAGCCAAGAATGGCAAGGTAGAACCCGGCTGTGAGATTGTCGTTCCGTCCAAAGACAGACGTAACCATGTATCTACTGCAGAGATAATGGGCATCATGACAGGAGCCGGCTCTCTTGGAACCATGGCAGCAACGATAGCAAACCTTCTTAAGAAATAATACAAGCATCGGTTATGAATACAGTTCAGAAACAGAAGCGCGTAACTACGCCCATCCCATTCAAAGAAATAGGCGAGGCAATACATGGTGCGCGCAAGCTCTATATAAAGGTACTAGGCGCGACATTCGCGGTCGTGACAGTTTTTACATTGTTCACTCCCAACTATTATACCTGCGAAGTGATGTTGGCTCCCGAGCTTTCCACCATGCGAGGCACCCAGTCGTCGCTTTCTTCGCTTGCACAGTCGTTTGGATTCAATCTCAATACAATCAGCAATTCATCCGGCGACGCCATGGTGCCGATGCTTTATCCTGAAATTGTCAACAGTCAGTATTTCCTATCCAACCTATTTCCTATCAAGGTTCACTGCGAAGAGCTTGATACAACAATGACGTACTATGAATATCTTTCTGAGCACCAGAAGACATCATTACTTGCCGACATTATCGGATTCATTCCGAAAACGATAGGCAATGTTCTGTCTTCAGAATCCGAGGAAGACAAACAGAAAGAACATATTTTCAACTATCATAAGCTCACAAAAAAACAGTATAGCATCGCGAAAGTTCTATCACAGAAAATCAAATGCCAGGTTGACAAGAAGACCATGGCCATCAGCATTTCTGTCACCGATCAGAATGCCGACATTGCAGCCGAAGTGGCAGACTCCGTCCAGAAGCATCTTCAGGATTTCATTATCCACTACCGAACGCAGAAAGCTCGCATAGATGTAGAATACAACAAGAAACTTATCGTTGAAACAAAAGACAAATACGACAAAGCCCGTCGTCGCTACGCTGCATAT
>ODAI011526877.1_pt1 | contig 19548 bp, 11 predicted proteins | sample 1539321 | NCBI WGS metagenome assembly ODAI01 (sample SAMN02144231, study PRJEB22623) | gut metagenome | biome: sheep rumen | host: Ovis aries | place: New Zealand
CGAAAACGCAATGGGAGGCGGTGGCTTTGTCAACCGATGACGGAACCTTCTGGTTTTCAGGGGAATAATCCATCAAGGCTTTCAATGGAGCGTTCAGGCAGATTCTGCCACCCTTCTCCCCCGCGCCCGGACCGACATCGACCAGCCAGTCAGCGCTCATCATCGTCTCGAGATCATGCTCCACGACCATCACGGAGTTACCCTCGTCCCGAAGCTCTTTGAGGGAGGCGATCAACTTACGGTTGTCCCTTTGGTGAAGCCCAATTGAAGGCTCGTCAAGAATATACAGCACCCCGACGAGTTTGGATCCTATTTGGGTGGCGAGCCTGATACGCTGGCTCTCACCGCCGGAAAGGGAGCCGGTCGGCCTGTCAAGAGAGAGATAATCAAGCCCGACATCCAGCATGAAGCGTACCCTGTCATCCAGTTCTTTAAGGATGTCCCTGGCGATGTTGTTCTCCCGCTCATTTAGCTTCCCGGGAAGTGAAGCCAACCATTCTTTCAGGTCTGTCATCTCCATCGCGGCCACTTCAGAGATAGTCTTGCCGTCAATCTTGAAGCATTGGGCGTTCTGGTTGAGCCTGGTCCCATGACAGACCGGGCATACTATCTTCTCATCGATGTCATCCACGACACCATCGAAGGTCACCATCTCAGAAAGGTTTCCTTCCCCGATACGGAACATTTCCTCACTTCCGAATATGATGTGTGAGACAGCCTCATCAGGAATAGTGGCGATAGGATCGTAAAGGGAGAAGTTGTATTTCCTTGCTATTGACCTGATAATGTCGAACTTCCGGGTTTCCCTGACCTTGCCGAGGGGAACGATTCCACCATCAGCGATTGAGAGGCTCCTGTCTGGGATGATCGTGTCCATATTCACGTCCACAATCATTCCGAGGCCCTTGCAATGAGGACAATAACCTTCAGGAGAATTAAAGGAGAATGAGTGGGGAGCCGGTTCTTGGAGGGATAACCCTGACTCGGGATCGACAAGATGCTTGGAGAAGTGGCGGAGCTTGTCGTCCCCGCTCTCAAGCATCGCCACGGAACCTTTGCCGAGGTTAAGGGCGGTCATCACAGAGTCCCGTACCCGTTTCGTGTCCCCCTCCGCGGGCTTGAGCTTGTCTACGACAAGTTCAATGAAATGGCCTTTGTAGCGGTCCAAGACGTCCACCTCGTTAAGCGGAAGGATTTCCCCGTCGACTCGGACTTCTGTGTACCCTCTCTTTCGCAACTGGTCGAAAAGTTCCCTGTAATGGCCCTTTCGTCCCCTCACAAGCGGAGCGAGAAGATAACAACGCTTCCCTTTATAACCGTCCATGATCAGGTCAACTATCTGCTCGTCAGTATAGCGGACCATCTCCTTGCCGGTGACCGGTGAATATGCCCTCGAGGCTCTCGCGTAAAGAAGGCGGAGGAAGTCGAAAATCTCGGTAATGGTCCCAACGGTCGAGCGGGGATTATTGCCGGTGGTCTTCTGCTCTATGGCGATGATAGGACTGAGGCCGTCGATGCTCTCCACTTCCGGCTTCTCCAGGATGCCCATGAAGTGCTTGGCATAAGTGGAGAGGGTGTCCATGTACCGCCTCTGTCCCTCGGCATAAATAGTGTCGAAGGCCAGGGAGGACTTCCCGCTGCCACTCAAGCCGGTCACGACCACAAACTCGTTCCTCGGGATGTCAACATTGATCCCGGCCAAGTTGTGGGCTGACGCCCTTCTGATCTCGATATATTCCTTTCCTTTCATCACCGTGTCATTTTAAAACCTACGTTCTTACGGAACAAGGTCCAGTAAAGAACGTAGGTTATTGTCATGATTATCCCAAATGTAAGGGATTGAAAAGCATCCTACCAAGCAAGAGCTGAAGCGCCGAGAATGGCGGCGTCAGACTCCTTCAAAGAGGAATAAACCAGCTTCACCTTGCCTCTCCAAAGAGGAAGGACATTTGCGTTCATCGACCTCTCGATCGGTTCTGTGAGGAACTCCTTGCTCCTGGCCAGACCACCGAACAGGACGATAGCCTCGGGAGCGGAGAATTCGATGAAATCAGCGAATGCCATTCCGAGCATGGTGCCGGTGTAATCGAACAGCTTGAGAGCCATATTATCACCCTCCTTGGCAGCCTCATAGATGTCTTTAGAGGTGATGTTGTCCAGCTTACGGAGCATTGAAGGCTCGTCGCTCATGTCCAGCCACTCGCGAGCGGTCCTGGCCATTCCGATAGCGGAGCAATAGGTCTCAAGACAGCCGGTCTTACCGCAATTGCAGAGACGACCGTTCTTGCGGACAAGGGTAGTGTGACCAAGCTCACCGGCAAAACCGTCGTGGCCATAAACCATCTCCCCGTTGATAACGATTCCGCTACCAACACCTGTACCAAGGGTTATCATGATGAAATTCTTCATTCCCCTGGCGGCGCCATAGGTCATCTCACCCATCGCGGCGGCGTTGGCGTCATTGGTCAGGGTCACAGGGATTCCGCCCATGGCGTCCTTCAGCATCGCGGCGAAGTGGATGGAACCGGAACGGCCCCATGACAAATTGACAGCATTCTCGATGTCACCTGTGTAATAGTTGGCGTTAGGAGCACCGACACCGATACCACGAATCTTACCCTGGGCTCCAGCCTCGGCGATAAGCTTCTTGAGAGCCTCAGCCAACTCGGCGATGAAAGGCTCAACGGAGTCATGGTTGTCAGTCCTGATGACAGTCTGGGCGATCACGGTGCCGCGGGTGTCGACAATACCGCACTTGCTGGTCTGTCCACCTACATCGACTCCAATAACAAGGTTCTGATCAATATTTTCCATATTCATCTCTTCTAGTCGACAGGGATGTCCTTATTGACGTTCTTGCAGCCGATCAGGGCGTAGTAGAGGAGGTAGCAGAGCATGGCGATAACGAGCCAGTAGCTGTTCATGTAGCCTGCTCCCTTGGCGATCAGATTCTGGATGAAAGGCATCACGCCTCCACCGACAACCAGAGTCATGAATATTCCGGAAGCGGCCTCGGTGTACTTGCCGAGACCCTCAACTGCCAAGTTGAAGATAGCGCCCCACATCAGCGAGGTGCAGAGACCGCAAAGGACAAGTAAGAGACAGCTTAGAGGGACCTTGAACATGGCGAAACCGTCAGCGGCGCTGTAGCCGGGCATGTTGACGGTAACGGTCTTGGGAGTGAGAATCGCGATGAGAACAAGCACGATGGCCACGGAGCTGACTGTGATCATCTGGGTCCTGGTGCTGACCTTACCGGAGATGAATGTGCTGCACAGACGGCCGACCATCATAAGCAGCCAGTACACAGCGGCGATAGCGCCTCCGATAGCGGCACCATTCACAAGGATACCAGCCCCCTTGGAAGAAGCGTCGGCAAGATAGAAGTTAACCTGTGAGGGAATACCGATCTCAATTCCCACATAGAAGAAGATGGCGATGGCGCCAAGCACGAAGTGGCGGAAATTCCAGGCGCTGTGCTCATAGACAGTGGCGTTGCGCTCCTTGGCGGGCTCCGGAATCTTCAGAAGGGAGATGATGATGAAAGCGGCAGCGAACACACCCATGGCGATGAAAAGCAGCGGGGCCACATCAGACATTGACGTATTTGCCGTCACGGTACCGATGAGGGCTCCGACGAGCAGAGGGGTCAATGTGCCGGTAAGTGAGTTCAAAGTACCTCCAATCTGGATGTACTGGTTGCCCTTGTTACCACCGCCACCGAGGATGTTGAGCATCGGGTTGACGACAGTATTGAGCATACAGACGCAGAAACCGCAGACGAAAGCTCCGAGAAGATAGACATAGATCGCGGAGCCTCCTCCGATCTTGCTGGAGAGCCACTGGATGACGATTCCGACGAAACCGGTCGCGAGAGCGGCGAGAGTCGTGTTCTTGTAACCGATCTTGAGGAGCATCTTGCCAGCGGGGATACCCATGAAGAGGTAAGCGGCGAAGTTCATCAGGTTACCAGCCATCCTGGACCACTCGAACTTGTTGCCCCAGATCACGCCGAAGGGGGCGGCCATGTTGGTGACGAAGGAGATCATGGCGAAGATGAAGCACATCGTCACGATAGCCACCATGTTAGTTTTTTTCTTTTCCATGCAGAATTGTTTTTATTGTGTTAGTTTAATGCCAAAACACGTGATTACACAAAGCTACAAAAAAAAGACGAATCTTCAACCTGTCCGTTGCCAATTCTTATATAAAAAAGGTCGGCGCTTTCCCCAAAGCGCCGACCAGTTGTATATAAAACGAACTTAACAAATAGACAACAAAAAGAACTTTTGTCTGTCTGGGAGCAAAGGTATAAAGTTTTTTTAAAAAGTCAAATTATTTTCCGTTAAAAATTAAAACGATTTTTATTAAAATAATTAAATTATTTATACGTTTTGTTTATAAAGTTTTAAGGAATTACCTGTTGCGATACTCACTGGGGGTCATCCCAGTCTGCGACCTAAAAAACTTGTAAAACACTGACGCGTTGGTGAAATTGAGCTTATACACGATCTCTTTGATGCTGTCATCAGTGTATTTTAGCATGCTCTTGGCTTCCTGGATGACAAAAGCGTCAATCCATTCCGGGGCGGAACGCCCACTTACATCCTTAATCAGCCTGGAAAGATATTTAGGAGTAATTCCAAGCCGATTCGCGTAAAAAGCCATTCCGCGCTCGGTGGAGTGATATTCAGAGACAAGAGACATGAAACGCTCGAAGAGCATATTAAGCCTAGTCTGTGCCGATTTTGATGGCTCCGGCTCCGGTTCCGGTTCGTGATTGCTCTCGCTGACCATTCCCTCAAGCACATGGAGAAGTGACTCGACCAACGATTTCACGGATGCGATTTTTGTCGGAATTCCAGTATCAATAATTGATTTGACAAGATGGAAATACTTGGAACAGAAAGACATCTCATTTATCGTGAGCATTATCCTCGGGTCATAAAAGAACATCAATCTGGACTCAAATAGCCTCGAGAAGTCAAACTTGATGTCAGAAATGAACTGCCTGGAAAGAGCCATTGCCACAATTCTACCATTCAAGTCCTTCCCGGCTCCCATTTTCCCGACTTTTAAAATGTATCCCGGAATACAAACCACAAGGGTGTTGTCTTGTATACGGAATTTTCTGAGGTTGATCTCTATGTCAAACCCACCCTTCTCGCAGAATATGGCGAGGAAAGCGTCCGTGCGGAAAGGACTGTCGATAAAAGAACCCGGATCATGTTGCTGGACATCCACAACAAGAAAATCATTCCCCAAACTGATATCATCCCCAGGAGGAAGGAACTTTCTGATCTGTTCAAAACCGACGCTCTGAAGTGTGTCTCGCATAGCCCCAAAAACTAATTAAACAATAATATAATAATTTGCCCGAAAAATCACGGGCCATTCGCCAAATTCGACCTTTTGACAATAAAATGCTCCTTTGGAACATTCTTTTTTGGCCGGATGGCAATCTCTTTGTAGCCCCTCCGTGGCCCCTGTGAAGGGAGACGAGCTGAATATTTGACAATAATGAATAATATGAAAAAGTATTTGATTCCAATCCTGGTCATCACGATGATGGCGCCTTTCAGCGCTTCAGCCCAAAGGACTCTCACACTTGAAGAATGCCGCGAGATGGCAATAAATGGCGACAGAGAGCTTGAGCAAGCCAGGACAAAAGTGGAGATGGCAGGCTATGACCGTAAGATCGCGTTCGCGAACTATCTCCCCAACATCTCAGGTACCGGAGCGTACCTTCACAATCCAAATGACATAGCCCTGATCAGTGAGTCGGGATCCGCGACTCTCCGGAACGCCGGTACAACCCTGCATGGAGCCTCACAGCAGTACCAGCAGCAAGTTATGGGAGAATTGACCGCTTATATACAGCAACTTGCGGCGACCGACCCGGCGAGCGCGATGAAATACATGCAGTTGATGCAGGATCCGCTTCTGCAGACAGCCTTGGCTAAAGTATCCGCGGTGGACATGTCAGAGGCGATTAATTCGATAGGACAAGAGATAGATGACGCTTTACACCCGGATCTTGAGAACATCCTCGTAGGTTCAGTGACGGTACAACAGCCCATATTCATGGGCGGCAAAATTTTGGCTGCCAATAAGATAGCCAAACTGGCCGAGCAATTGTCCGAGGCAAGCTACGACCAACGGTACCAGCAGACCATAGTTGATGTCGACCAGGCATATTGGCAGATAGTTTCTATCGCCGCCAAGAAAAAACTCGCTGAGTCATATTCCGACCTTCTCCATAATATGGAGCATGATGTCGAGCTGGCCGTCAAGGAAGGCGTCTCGACCGAGTCTGACGCTCTTCAGATAAAAGTCAAGGCAAACGAGGCCGACATGTTGAAGACCAAGTCCGAGAATGGTCTAGCCCTGGCCAAGATGCTGTTATGCAAAAGGATAGGCCTGGATCTCGGAACAGATATAGTTTTGGCTGATGAGCAGCTGGAAGAGATTCCTCTAGCGAGAATCGGATCGGAGAAGAGCCTGGAAGACATCTATGCCGACAGACCCGAGACCCGCAGTCTTGAGTTGGCTTCTAAGATATATGACAAGAAAGTGGCTGTCGCCAGAGCTGACATGCTCCCGAAGGTCGCCGCCATGGGTGGATATATGGTCTCCAATCCAAGCTTGAAAAACGGGTTTGAGAAGCAGTGGAACGGCTATTGGAGTGTCGGAGTCGTCGTGAACGTCCCGTTATTCCATGGGTTCGAGGCCCTCAACAAGACTCGCAAGGCGAAAGCCGAAGCGACTCTATACCGGTCGCAGCTGGAAGACGCGAAGGATCTCATCAACCTCCAGGTCACCCAACTCAGAAAGCAGGAGACAGAGGCTGTAGAGAAATTGAATATGGCTAAAAGCAACCTCTCCAGCGCCGAGGAGAACCTCAGGACCGCGACGATAGGTTTCAACGAAGGCGTCATCAATGCCAACACGGCTTTAGGAGCCCACACCGCATGGCTCCAGGCCCGCTCTGAATATATCGACGCGGGGGTGGAGCTTCAGATGCTCGCGGCCAATCTCGACAAGGCCGAGGGCAACCATAAGGCAACTTTATAAAGGAAATAATTAAAAATCAATACAATGGAAAAGCAAAAGAAAAGTTACAATCTCGTGATTGGCATAGCCGCGTTGATAGCCATCATTTTGGTTATCGCCATCGTCGGTTATTTTGTTTCCAAACCCAAACCGCTAGTGATCCAAGGCGAGGCCGAGGCAAGTGAGTACAGGGTCTCCGGAAAGGTTCCCGGAAGGATTGAGGAACTCTATGTGAAAGAAGGTCAGATGGTTCACAAAGGCGATACGATCGCCTTCATCGACTCCCCCGAGGTCAGGGCGAAACTGATCCAGGCCAATGCCGCGAAGAATGCTGCCGCGGCGCAAAGCGACAAGGCCCGTCACGGCGCCAGGTCTGAGCAGATCCAGGGAGCCTACCAGCTTTGGCAACAGGCGATCGTTCAGGAAGATGTCCTGAGAAAATCCCTGGACAGGGTCGAGAGGCTATATGAGCAGAAGGTAATCGCCGCCCAGAAATATGATGAGACCAAAGCCAAGTACGATGCCGCCGTAGCGCAGACAAAAGCCGCCAAGAGCCAGTATGACATGGCGGTAAGCGGAGCCAGGGCTGAGGACAAGGCCGCGGCTAGAGCCCTTGTGGAGCAGGCTTCAGGTGCTGTCCAGGAGGTCGAGTCCTACCTTGGAGAGCTTTACCTCACCTCCCCTGCCGACGGTATAATCTCGGCCACTTATCCAAAGGTCGGCGAGTTGGTTGGCCAGGGCTCCCCTGTCGCGAGCGTGACTGACATCAACGACATCTGGTTCACATTCAATGTGCGTGAGGATTATCTCCACGGCATGAAGGAAGGGGACAAGGTCACCGTAGCGCTTCCGGCTCTTGACGGCAAGGAAGTGAGCGCGACGGTCTATTATATCGCCGTACGGGAATCCTACGCCACCTGGAAAGCTACAAAGGAGACTGGTTTATACGACGCCAAGACCTTCGAGGTCAGGGCAGTACCTGACAGCCCGGTCGAGGGAATACGACCTGGAATGTCAGCGATAGTGAAACAGAAATAATAACTGGATATAATGAACAACTGGCAAAGGATATTATCGGTCGCGCGGCGCGAGCTTAGGATAATCAGGAATCGTCCTCTTTATTTCATGGGCTCGGTCGGAGTGATCGCTTTCTGCGCCGTTTTCTTCCTGACTTTCTTGAACCAAGGTCTTCCGGACAATATCCCGATAGGTATTGTAGATGAGGACCGGTCTTCAACCTCACGGAACTTTTGTCTTCAACTCGACGCGACCCAGCTCGGGAAGGTAGTCCGTTACGATTCATTCTCTGCCGCGAGGGAAGACATGACAAGCGGGAAGATCGCTGCCGTCTGCGTGATCCCGGAGGGGATGAACGAGAATATACAGGCTTTCAAGCAACCGAAGATCACTTTCTATGTGAATGGGTTGTATTTCGTGAGCGGAGCGCTTGCCTGGAAAGACTTGTTGACTATGGTCAACCTGACCAACGGCGCTGTGCAAAGGGAGATCCTAAGGGCGAAAGGATTCAATGACAGCCAGATAATGGGCATGATACGTCCGATAGACATCGACACCCACCAGATAGGCAACGTCACGACCAACTACAACTACTACCTTACTGGAATATTACTTCCAGGAATACTGGAAATGATTGTGATCCTGGTACTTATATATTCCTTGGGCGCGGAGTTGAAGTTCGGGACGTCAAGGCATCTGATGGACACATCCGGCCATTCGATAGTGACCGCCCTTATGGGCAAGCTGTTGGTCTGGACTATTGTGTTCACGGCTATCGGATTCGTAATAATAATGCTTTTGTACCACTGGCTCCATTTCCCGATCAGCGGAAGCATATTCAATATGTTCCTCGCGATGTTCCTTCTGGTCATCGCAAGTGAGTCGGCAGGAATATTCATCCTGGAGATGCTCCCCGTACCAAGGCTGGCGCTGAGTGTCGGCGCATTGTACAGCGTGCTGGGCCTATCGCTGTCGGGATTCACATTGCCTCTCGAGGCGATGCCACCCTACATACAAGGGCTTGCCGTCATGTTCCCGTTGAGACATTACTACCTTTTCCACGTCCAGGAGGTCATCTTCGGAGCAGGTTTCGCCGGATGGTGGGATGAGGTGATCCATCTATTGGTATTCCTGTTCGTCCCCCTCGTCGGCCTCAGCAGGCTAAAGAACGCATATATCCATCAGAACTTCCCAAAAGAATAGACCATGGCAAACAACAGATTCATAAATACTTGGCTTCGGGACTGGTGGGACATTTTCTGTCACGAGCTCAAGCAGATATTCTCCGACGGAGGAGTCATGCTGATTTTCATCATCGCCGGACTAGCCTACCCGCTATTATATAATGTGGTGTATCTGAACGGCCTTTTGGAGGATACTCCGGTCGCCGTAGTGGACGACGCCGACTGTTCCGACAGCCGTAGGTTCATAAGGGAGATCGATGCCACCAGGGAGGTGGAAGTCGCCGCGAAATGTGTCAATATGGATGAGGCCGAGAGACTGATGCGGGACCGAAAAATCAACGGAATAGTGTATTTCCCCAGGGACTTCGGTGAGAAACTGGCCAGGAACGAGACCGCGACCCTCTCTCTTTACGCCGACATGAGCAGTTTCTTGTATTATAAGAACGCCATGATCGCCACTAATTTCGTGATGCTTCACGAGATAGGGCAGATCCAAATGGAGAGGTACTCGCTTGCGGGGATGACGGAACAAGAGGCGTCCCAAGTCATCAAACCTCTTGGTTATGAGGACAATAATCCTTTCAACAGGACTTTCAACTATAGTCTATTCCTGATCTCGGCCATATTGATGATAATCATCCAGCAGACAATGTTCTACGGAATGTCATTGCTGGCGGGGACCCAGAGGGAAAGGAACCACAGTTTCGCCTCCCTGCCTGACAAACTGGAAGGTCACGGAATGATCCGTGTCGTGCTTGGCCGCGGCGGCGCTTACTGGCTGCTTTACCTTGGGATCGGCATGTATATAGCCTTCATCGTTCCGGCGATATTCGGGATTCCCCAACGCGGCCAGTTCGGTGACATTTTGGCGATGCTGCTATTCTTCATCACGGATTGCGTGTTCTTCAGCATGACCTGGAGCACATTGATCACCAGACGAGAGTCGGTGTTCCTGCTTTTCCTGGCCATGTCTCCGATCTGCCTGTTCCTGACAGGCTGCTCATGGCCCACAGTCGCATTTCCGGGATTCTGGAAGGTGTTTTCCTACATATTCCCGTCAACTTTCGGGGTCCAGTCCTATATCAACCTCAGCACTGCCGGAGGTGACATCAACGCCGCTGGAAGCCAGATGAGAATCATGATCCTGCAGACCATAATCTATTTCGGACTTTCCTGCGCCTGCATTTTCGCGGAGAACTGGGTGATACACCACAAGGAAGTGATCCGGGAACGGAAGGACAAACTGGCCAGGAAGGCCGGTATTGACAAAGTTGAGGATACCAAGATAATAGCCGGAGAATAAAGACGTCAGAGTCCCAGCTCCTCGGCTTTCGCCAACATTTCAGTATTGCCGCTGACTTCGAGCTTACTATAGATACGGTACTTGTGGTTGCTAACGGTTCGGGCTGACAAGCATAGCTTATCCGCTATCTGCTTGTCGGAAAGGCCCTCTTTACTGAGGGATATTATTTCCAGCTCCCTTGAGCTCAAACCTCTGGTACCCAACGACTTCTTCCTCGAAATCATCAGCTCGGAAATATAATTCACGACCACCGGATCCATCGGGGCGTCGCCTTCGGACAGACTGGCGCAACGTTGCCGTATCTCTTCCTCGCTCATTGTGGGCCATTTCCGGATGAAATCCAAAGTATGGCTATCCTTGATGCCGGCGAGGGCCGGGTCATACAAGTCTTTGGCGATCACGGCGAAAAGCATCTCACGGCTTCGGGCAATAGCCTGGATACTTTTGTTCTTCTGGGAAATCTGGCGGTTGAGCCGGATGAACTGGACGATAGCGGCCATAGCCAAGATGAATAGAGCGCCGAAAAGAAACACAAGACCGGTCCTCGTCTTTATCTGCCTGTCTTTAAGTTCAGTCTGATACTCAGTCTGGAGGTTTTGGAGAATGTCGTCACCTTTCTGACGCATGTACAGCTGCATGTAATAGGAAAAATTCTGATGAGCCTCCGTCGCCAGCCGGATATTCCCTTTTCGCAGATACAGAATGGTCAAGTGGTCATATATCTGATACAACTTAAGGTAATCTGTCTCTGGAGTCTCTCCTATAATCCGCGTGCAGAAACTGATGGCCTCATCAGTTTTGTCTCCCTGCCGGAGATATCGCATCCGGGAGGATAAAGCTCTCGCGGAAGTCTTACCACCGTCAATCTCCTCCGCTTTTTCAAGCCACTCACCAGCCTTTCGGTAAATCTGCCTGTCCAGGACATCATTCCAGCGGTTCTTGTTGATGTACAACTCGCACAGAAAATAACAAGACTCCGCCACGATCCCGTTCCACCCCCTGGGTTCAGCCAGTGTCAAAGCGTTTTCAAGATATTCAATTCCCTCATCGTCCCTGTTCTGTTCGGCGGAAAAATTGGAATAGGAGCAGACTTTACCCTTAAGCAGCAGCGCCGCGGCCAGCAAGGAATCATCTCGCTCCTGAACAGCGATGTCTTCCGCTTGACAGGCATGCTCAAACGACAAGGAATCCCTGCTGGTCTGGAGAAAGAGCTTTGAAAGAGTAAGGTGAGAAAGGGCCTGGTCAATCTTCTCTCCGGAATCGGCGATCTTTAAAGCGTCAAAAGCCAAGCTGACGGCTTCATCGTAACGGGACTGTGATGTCAGTCTTTCCGCTTCTTCCAACAAGGTGGATACACTTTGTTCCTGCCGTATATCGATGCCTCCATCGCAAGAAAAAAGCAGAGACAGCGAAATCACCAAAAAAATGGCATTTGAGTATATACTTATAGGTCTCATGAGTAATAAAACGCCCAAATATACTCATTTTCATACTCAAATTGAGTAAAATGAGTAAGATTACTCAATAAAAAAACAAATAAAACCCCCATCTTGCAATCAGCAAAAACAGACGATTATAACTCAACCTTGAGGAAAGAACTATTCACTTTACTGACCTATTGAAGCTATTCAAACTAAAGAAGCGGTCGTGGCTGAGGGAGCCACGACCGCTTCAGTATTTAGAAGACGATTATTCGATAGAAGCTACCGGACGCACAAACATTCCTTGGTAACGGTTGGCCGTTGAGATCTGTTGCATATTAGGAAAAACAGAAGGATCCGGGCAAGTCATATAATATGCTCTTTGCTGGTTGGAGGTGTCCAGTGAGGATGACCAATAACTTGCCATACTTGTGGAATTCTGAATTGAGTTTTGCACAAAGGTTCCACCATTGCCGGGAAGGAACATCTTGTTGCCGTTCGCCTTACAGGTCACTTCATATCCTAGATTCACAGAATCCCAGACCCAATCGTACTGGGTCCTGTCAGTCAAGATCTCGAAATCCGCTTTGGTCGGCATACGCCAAGAGCCTCCCCATCTTCTATGGGCGATATCGTCCTCAGGCAGGAGCACTGTCAACCCGCTGCTGAGAGTGTACTTTTCCATAAAAGCGCTGCCGCTGCCGTCAGTGTCAAAATATGAGTACCAATCATACCCGCCAGACTTCCAGGTAAGAGGACTTAAGGACGAATAATATGTGTCGAGCTCACCCCAGGCGAAATAGTCTCCTGTTTCAAGGGGGCTTTCAGCACCGAGGTTCACCCTGGCCCATCTGAGTCCATTGCCCATATAGACATATCCGCGGCTTTCCAGCTCGCCCACAGCCGGATTCACGCCAGACACCAACTCAACACTGAACACTGGACGAATAGTACAGCCATTGTTCCGATCATAGATACCTACAGAATACGAGCTACCCAGAACAAATAAATGAAATGCTTGATAAGGATATGAATCATACACTTCGGATGACCAATAAAAGCATCTTTCATTTCTGAACCCAACCGGGAAGTTTACGGTGGAATTTCCTGCGGCAGGAAGGAAAACAGTCTCACCATTGGAATTGCTGAAGTATCTGTAGCCATTTACTCCGGAGGACTTATAATTCTCTACCCAAGAACTTGAGCAAGATCTTTGTAAGGAAATTAATTCATCTTTGGTTGGCGTTCGCCAAAGACCGCGCAAAATCTGGGTCGCGGCATCGTCCTCCGGTTCAAGGATAGTCTTACCATCAGTAAAACCCTGATAACCTCTACTGGATACTGTGCAGTACTTTGTCAAGGCATCTCGGCTACCATTGCAAAGAGGATAACTTGACCAAGCAACGCCTTGCCTCGGTTGGGGCACGCCCCAAATAAAGTAATCACCCCAGCCAGTCTCAGAGCTCGCGCCAAGATTGCACTTGGCATACATCAGACTCTCACCAGCATCATTCTTTATACCCAAATTGACATATTCTGTCGCGATCCAGGCGGAACCACTGATGTCACCGATGCCGATGTACTTGGACGCGCTGACCGTTTTCGTTCCAACATTCCTGGTGTAAAGCACACAGGCGTTCTCGTCGTTAATTGAGAAATCATAATTCACCGCCGTTCCTACAGCGCTCCCATCAAGAACGCCAGAAAAACCTAAAAAGGAATCGGCTTCATCAAAATAACCGACAATGGCCTTGCCAGCGGAACCGATAGAGTAATTCAATTCTCCCGAAGCGGACACCCCGTTGAAGACGACAGGCTTCACATTATCCTGGAATAGAGTATAGAAATGATTCGAGTCATATCCAGAGACATCGAAGTGGATGTATTTATCCGAGCCAGTGAGTGCGGGGGCCTCCATATTCACGTCACCAAGCAGTCCATCTTCAAAGATGTACCGAACCTGTGTCGCTTTAAGGAAGACGCCATTGTAAGGCATGCCCAAGCCAAGAAAGACAAATTCTCCTCCCTGGTACGCCACGGTAGCGTGTTTCGCATTGGGAAAATGAACGGCAGTCAGTGTGCCGGACGCGCCTAGGTCAGAGGCCACAAGACCATTCATCGGCATTGATTCCCACTCACCGTCATTATATTCCATTTCCAAATACTTTGGAGCGGCAACTCCATTGATGAACAAGAAGACCACATCACCGTCAGCCCAACCACTTTTCACAGCCGCCCTGGTATCGGGAGACTCATCGAAGACATTGGACCTGGTAATGGTAAGAGCCACCTTGAACTTTTGGTTGCCCTGGCCTTTATCAGGAGCGACAGGTTCCTCAATCAAGAGTTCACTGCAAGCGACTAGCGCGAAAAGTGAAATGAATAGTATAAATAACTTTTTCATAATCATCTCCTCCTATTTTTACCAGTTCTCTCCACTTTCAAAAGGGGATACATAAACAAACGCGCCATCCGCACCACCTATTATCCTATATCGGTCCGCGTAATCGAGCCAATAAGCTGTATTCTGGTAACTGTCAAACAGATTATTAGGGACATAGATCGGGCAACTGCTGCCGTCAAACATTCCACCGGAAGCATATCTGGGAGTTCCTATCGCACTTGGCACGATAGAAGCCTCGATACGGATCCACTCTAAGGAGGTGCAATTTTCAAAAGATCTTCCACCAACCACTTGCACTCCGGAAGGGATGGTGACGGAAGTCAAATGCTCACATCCAGAGAACGCGTAATCGGAAATCACACTCAAACTCTCAGGCAATACTACCTGGGCAAGAGTAGTACCCAAAAACGCATAGAAAGAGATATAATCAGTCGGCGGAACAGTATAGGACTGGTTGTCCATACCATAGGTCGCGAAACTGACAAGATACCTGACATCATCTTTGACCATAATCAAAGACCTTCCATCCTGGGAAGCGAACTTGCCATTGAAACGCTGGAGCATCATACACTCGGCGAACGGATTTCCTAAAGGAACGTCATAATTATCTGAATAATACCCAAGAAAATCCACTGACTCTGGTATTGTCACTTCGAGGAGATTCGGGCAATCATCAAATGCGAGAGACCCGATTCTCTTGAGACTCTCCGGCAGGAAATCAATCTCTTCAAAACCACATCCTGAGAAAGCTGAACGATCAATCGTAGTCAGGCTCGTGCCAAGATACGCGTCAACCAGGTTTGTGCAAGAATAGAAGGCAGATGGACCAATTCTCTCGACATAATCCGGCAAAGTGACAGTCTCTAGATTATTGACATCCTTGAAAGCGTTATTGTCTATTATCGTGACAGGTTCAAGGAAACGAATGATTCCGACACCGTTGTTGTCTTTAGGAGCGACAGTCTCTGTCACAGTGTTTTCCGCCGATGCGGCAGACAAATAATCGACAGCCTCTCCGTCAGTGGTAGTATACCATATCTCATTGAAAGGCTGGCCTGAAGCCGCGGAAGAATTAATCCATCCTGTGCTTCGGCCGTTGGAAATGTTAGTCGCGTTCTCGATGTAGGTGTCAAGAGGATTGTTAAAGGTCTTGAACACGTTGCGGTCCAGCGACTTGACTGTGGTCAGTGAGTTGAATGTCGCCTCAATGCCTCCCAGCCTTTTTACGGTTAGCGAATAACCTCCCTCGAGCGCCACATCAGGCAGTGTCACCATGAAGTAGTTCTTCCCAGGCTCGAAAGTGCCTCCGTTAGGAGCATAGACCGTGATCGACTTCTTGGGGTTTTGGACTTCACCAACGACTACAGGGTTCATGTTCCCATCCAGTCCAAAAGTCGCGTTGCCTGCGAGAGTCTCGTCATGGAGTCCCTTGAGAGTAACTGAGATCACGTCATCCTTGTTAAACCTCACATAGACTCCGGAGTAGGCGTTCTTGTAATTGATGGTGAAACTCTCGGAGCGTCCAATCATCGTAGCGACGCCATTGTCGAAGGTGTCGGCCTTACCTCTCTGCAGATCGGGAACGCTGGTCGTGATGACCGCTGTAGCGGAATTGCCGTCCGGCTCGGAGTAAACCGCATCCACATTGTAGGGATAAAGTCCCCATAGATAATTGATTCCGGACTCACCGTCGTCACCGACCACTACCGTGACCGTTCCCCTGAACTGAGCCTTGCGGGCGGGCTCAGTATTGGTGGAAGTGAACATTGTGGACACTCCGAGACTGAAGATATTGATCGGATCCCCAGGGCTCCAAAATGTCTTCAACTGAGTTCCTTGGAAGGCAACAGATGTCCTTGTCGTCTGATCGATGGACTCGGCTCCTTCAGCAATGTCAGCCGTGATGATCACTTCTCGTTGAGTGACCGTCTTTGACACGCCGTTATCCTCCGGTCCTTGCGGTTCCATTTCCTGCGATTGGCAGGCAAACAGTAGCGCAAGAGAGGCAAGCGTCAGTATTATTCTGATTTTCATAATAAAAAGATATTTGCTATTGATAATTAAGGTTTCCTATTTATAGCGTCATATTTCGCGAAGTCCTCGTAGGTGCCGGTCCATTCCTTACCAAAAGCCAGTTTGTGAATCCTGTTCCAGATGGCATAACGCGAGGGCGCGTTAAAATAGCCGGCGCTATTATTCTTCATTATGCTGGTCTCAGACGGACGCCAGACGCCATATTGGTAGGTATAACCTCCCTCAATCACTCCCACTTCATTCTTGTAACGATCATCGGTAAGGAACCATGACCACTTTATCTTGGTAGGATCCGAAGTCATGTCGATATTAGAGTACCATCCGTGAGGTGAGTTAGCGTTAATCTTGTCCTTATCCATAGATGACAATGTACCGGAATAATTATACTCATCCGCCAGTTTGGCGAACCCATGGCCGCCCGCCTCATGTTGGATCACCGGAATGGTATTATCAAAAGAATCATCCAGCTTTAAGACAAACGCCACACTATTGCCGTTGGCATAATCTCTCCCAGCCCAGTCTTCCGGCTCGTGCATCGAGCAAGTTCCAGCCATACGAATCTCGGAATAATCTTGGTTAACGCAGACAACCACCAGCACCTCATCCATTCTCTTCGGATCTTTCACTGCTTTGAGAGCCAGGTCAAAGCATTTGGACTCATTACCAGTGATAGCCGTACCTGTTAGTGGAGTTGAACCGAGGCTCTGTCCTCCAAGCTCATATCCCTCAGCAGTCGAGACAGTGGTCACGAAATAGATATTGAACAAGTGGCGGAACGACTTGTATGGCTCGACATCGAAGAAACCCTCGGCGCAGGCTTTCATATCGTTAAGGTATAAGCCGCTTTCCACCTGACGGTCAGAATAAGCGTCTCCCATAAAGACGACATCAATCCCATTCCCTTCCGTAGCCTTTTGATACACAGTCACTTCTCCCTCCTTGGAATAGTCTGTGGACATGTAGTATTCAGGCGTAGGCAGATCTTTATAGTCATAAGGTTTCATAATATTCCAATAATCTTTCCATCCATTGTTGGTGGTGTAAAGATTAATTGATTGGGAAGGGACGTAAAACTTGAGCGCGGGGGCCTCCACAAGTTGGTAGTCAGTGTACGAAGGAGGAATGATGCCACGAAAATACACTTCCTCCAAGAGCCGGTCATACATAAACGGGTTATACCCGATTGATCTCAAGTTGGCCGACAAAACAACTTTTTTGAGCGCTTCGCAACGCGAGAAAACATAATTTCCCAACTCTGTCACATTGTCCCCCATAGTGACGGATTTCAGCGTTGGCCTATTGGAGAAGAGATATGATCCCAAAGCTGTGACTTCATCAGGGACCACATAATCGTCATCAATGTTCGGGACCAGGAGCATCAACTTTCCGATGGCGTTTGTATATCCTTTATGATCCGTAGTGGCGTATTTGCCATTCACAGACTCGAGATTGACACAACCCTCGAATGCGCTACCATTGATCTGGATAAGGGATTCCGGGAAAGTAATACTCTTGAGGTTTACGCAATTACTAAAAGCATAGCTCTCTATGCAAGTTATCCCTTCCGGGATCTCATACGATGTGTCGTCCTTACCCGCGAAGAAATAAATCGTGTTCGGAAACATATCGTTAGGCTCATAGATGAATTTCCGGTCCTCGGAGATAAAATGGGTATTATCTCCAAGAAGATTCTTCAGCTTCTCACACCGCAAGAAGGCATAGGGATGGATTGAGATGACTGAAGAGGGAATCGTGATGCTTTCCAAGCTTGATAAGGCGAAACTGGCATCTTCCAAATACTTGACACCGGACGGAATGACAACCGATTTAACGCCCTTGGTATAAGCGAACGCGCCACTACTAATTACAGTGACTCCGGATGGAATCTCATAAGAATCAATTCCCCCGGGGGCGAAAGCGACTAGTGATTCGCCAAAGATAATACATCGCCCATCCTCAGAAACATGAGGACCAGTAAACTTCTCCAATGTGGGACAAGACGAGAAAAAACCTTCGACATTATTCAACTTGGCCGGCACCCTGAATTCCTTGATACTGAATGGATGCTCAAAAGCCCAGTTTCCAATCGTCTCAACACAATCAGGGAGAAGCAGTCCGGTTACTCTCTTGCATTCCTCCGGGTCAATGGAAAGTCTCTCAAACAGTGTGATAGGACCGCTGTAATGGATTACTCCATATCCATCTTTGTAATTGGTGAATTGGGGTATACGTGTTCCCTGACGTTCTATTTTCTCCAGCGGCTTCTTATCGGAAGTAATGTACCAAATCTCATTATCCGGAGGCAATTGTCCTTCGGGGAAGCCTTCTTTCACCACCGAGACTTTGCAGGAAGCTGTTTTGCCTCCAGCCGTTACGGTGATAGTGGCCGTTCCGATTTTCAAGCCCTTGATCATCCCGTTTGAGACAGCGACCACGCTGGGGTCAGAGCTGGACCAAGTGACACTTTTATCAGTCGCGTTAGCAGGTGACAATATGGCGTCAAGCTTGAACGTCTCGTCAATAGAGAGGGACACTGATGTCTGGTTTAAAGAGACTCCCGTGACCTTCACATCTGTTGGAGTCGATGGTTTGTCCGGCAGTTCCTCTTTGGGGGAACAGGCGTACATGACCAAAAGAATCGGGAGTGTTAAAGACAGAATTCGGGACAACTTAATCATAACTCAAATATTATGTCTTTTGTATTGGATTGTTCAAATATACTTAAAAGAATCGTATAATCAAACGATTAAGAGTGGACTTTTTTGAAAGGTCGCGAGTATTCTTGGCATAAAACTATCTGAAAGGATGGTGAATATGGCGCTAATAATTAGCTATATTCGCGAAACATATCATGTGCAACACTTAATCGTAACACTACTAATTGAGCTGAAAATGAAAAAAGCTATCTCTGTCTTATCGGTCATCGTGTTTTGTGTCGCGTTGTCTTATTCCGCGTTGGCCCAGCAGAACACCCAGGCCACCTATGCCAAAAGTGACTTTGTTCCCGGTGACGTCATATTCTTCGAGGACACCTTCGAGAACGAAAAGCTTGGAGAGTTTCCGTCACAGTGGGACCTTTTGGACGGCTATTCGGAAATGGCTTCGATTCAAGGACGCAAAGTGCTGGCGTTC
>ODAI014161225.1_pt1 | contig 19548 bp, 17 predicted proteins | sample 1539321 | NCBI WGS metagenome assembly ODAI01 (sample SAMN02144231, study PRJEB22623) | gut metagenome | biome: sheep rumen | host: Ovis aries | place: New Zealand
ATAACGACCGAATTCGGAAGACAGCTCAGAATGAACCGAAGCATACAGGCTGAAGGCGTATTCGGAGTGCTGAAACAGGACTATGGCTTCAGAAGATTCCTGTGCAGGGGCAAAAATAACATCAGAACTGAGTTCCTTTTGCTGGGACTTGCATACAACATAAAGAAGCTTTTTGCTAAGATCTCAGAAAACCGACTTGGAATTTCTCTTTTTGAACTGAAAACGGCATAAAAACAAACAGAACAAAACACCCCCGAGTCCTCTTTTTTGAAGAGGGCTTGGGGGTGTGCGCTCTTAAACAGCTTATTTCACCAGTTAATATGTTTTTTACTCTGATGTTCGGATATGGTTAGAGGGTGCTGCGGTTGCAACAGCCTCATATATTTATTCATTTGTTGATATCGTGTTTTTTTAGCTTTATCACACGAATAAGATTCAATATATTACCTATCAGAATAAATAGTATCCCGATAGGAAGCGTCCAGTCATTAGGCTTGCCGCTGAAGAACCATATAAGACCACATGCGAGACCAATAGCAAATAACGCAAGTATTAATGAAGATAATAATATATTCGTCTTCTTGTTCATAGCCTTTTCCTTTCGTAGTTCACATAGATTTACAAAGGAATTATATCACAATGTGGTGACCATGTCAATCTCATAGTTTCTGCATTATATATTATAGCACACATTACCCATGTTTTCAAGTGAATTGGACTGCATCGAACTGCAAACTTTTCAAGGCTTTGTTGTGAAGATAATACGCCTTCCGCTTGCTGATAAACATCTCGTTTATGTCTGCATCCCGAAAGGGACTTATATTGCCGTTACAGCTGTCGAACCGGAAGAGGCTCAGGATAACCAAATATTGTGATTTTCTGGAAACAGCTGTAATTGTGATCTTAAAGTATGATAAGCAGGAAAGTTTTATGGCAGATATCATCGGCAGAAAAGCCTTGAAAGGTCTGTGTTCAGGGGAATGACGGCGCAAAAAAACAGAAGTGAAAATATTACGAAATTATTTCGTGCCGTTTATTGTGATTTAAATGGTCAAAATATTTACATTTATTATTATTCGTATAATGTTGTGCGAAAAAGCCCCTAAATTCAATCAATATTGGACGGGATTTTTATGACTGATGACCATTAATCGCAATAATTGATATGTGGAAACGTTTCCCACGCAAAAAATGACTTGTATATTTTCGCAAATTTGGTAAACTTGAATTTAAGGACGGTCGATTATTGCGAAAGCATTCAGATACTTTATCACGGCCGCTGTATGATCTAAATGCGGGATGTAAACGTCGGCCGCGATGGTTTATCTGTGGGCCCGTGCTTTTGTACATATCCGGTGTAGTGTTCCTGATAAGATCATTTCACGATCGTCCGATCATAAGACATGAACTTAAAACTTGGAAAGCGAGGAGAATAGTTTATGAAAACAACTGTTTCTAAGCGCATAATAAGCGCTCTTGTTTCCGGTGTGCTGATGGCAACGCCCATAATGTCGGCTGTTACAGCATCTGCTGCTAAGACACTCACTACGAGCCCGTCACACACACAGGAAGTCGGCTGGTACAATGATTACCACCATGAGATCTGGCAGGCAGATACCCCAAACTCTTCTACAATGACACTGCACGACAATGACGGTGGTTTCAGCACACAGTGGAAGTGCGGTCCTAACAACTCGAGAGGTAACTTCCTTGCACGTCGTGGTCTGTACTGGGGCCTGAATAACCCTAAGACATATAAGGATTATAAGCCTTTCTACTGTGACTACGATTGCAGCTGGTATGCAGGTTCATCCGGTAACTCCCGTATCTGTATCTACGGCTGGGCACAGAATCCTCTGGTAGAGTACTACATCATCGAGGACTGGAAGAACTGGTCACCTGCACAGGACGGTTCTGCACAGTACAAGGGTCAGACCACTATCGACGGCAGTGTATACAAGGTATATACTACCAGCAGAAATTCTTACACCATTGAAGGCAACAAGAACTTCACACAGTATATAAGCATCCGTCAGAACCTGAGAACCAAGGGTACCATCAGCGTTTCCGAGCACTTCAAGGCTTGGGAGTCAATGGGCATGAAGATGGGCAACCTGTACGAAGTAGCTTTCAACGTTGAAGGCTGGGAGTCCGACGGTCAGGCTGATGTTTCACTGAAATTCCGTGAAGGCGAATCAGGCGGAACCGGTGGAACGACCGGCGGCACAGGTTCAACAACAACTGTTCCTAATCCCGATTCCAACGGCGATTATTTCACCAGCACATTTGAGAATGGTGCAGGCAACTGGGAAGGCAGAGGTGCTGCATCTGTTGCTATAGACAGCAAGAACTACTACGGTGGCAGCAAGTCACTGTATGTAAGCGGCAGAACAAGCAACTGGCACGGTGCATCTATACCCCTGAGCACTTCCACATTCGTTCCCGGCAATTCCTTCAGCTTCAGCACAGGCGTTCTGCAGAAGAGCGGTTCCTCCACAAGCATGAAGATGACTCTGCAGTACACTGATTCTTCAGGTACGGAGCAGTATGATGAGGTGGCTTCCGCTACTGCACAGAACGGCAAGTGGACAAAGCTGGAGAATACATCTTACAAGATCCCCAGCGGTGCTTCCAATCTTGTTCTTTATGTAGAAGCTCCCGACAGCCTGACAGATTTCTATATCGACAACGTACAGGCTTCCAAGGCAGGCAAGTCTTCTTCCGTTACAACAGGCGGCGGTAAGGTAGATTCTTCTTCTTCCGGTTCAGGCACTGGTTCTTCTGATGTTATTACTTCGGATGCAGGTCTGAAGGACGTATTCTCCAGCCGCTTCAGCAAGATCGGTACTTGCATAAGCACACGTGATCTCAACAATTCTGACTTCGTAAAGAAGCACTTCAACAGCATCACGCCCGAGAACGATATGAAGCCAGAAAACATTCTTGATCAGAGTGCGAGCCAGAATTACGGCAACAACGTAAATCCTCAGGTGAAGCTGAATAGCAACTTAAAGACTATCCTTGACTATGCAGTTAAGAATAATATCCCTGTAAGAGGTCATACTCTTATCTGGCACAGCCAGACTCCAAGCTGGTTCTTCAAAGAGAACTTCAGCAACAATGGCGCACAGGTTTCCAAGCAGGTAATGGATCAGCGTATGGAAAACTTCATCAAGAATACATTCGCTATGATCAAGCAGAATTATCCTACTCTGAAGCTTTATGCATATGACGTTGTTAACGAAGCATTTGATGTAAGCAACGGCAATCTCAGAAGCAATTCTCCTTATTATTCGATTTATGGTGATGACAGCTATATGCAGAATGCATTCAAGTATGCAAGAAAGTATGCTCCCTCTGACTGCAAGCTGTTCTACAACGACTTCAACGAGTACAATGACGGTAAGGTAACTTCAATCTACAACTTCTGCAAGAAGGTTCACGAAGCAGGTTACCTGGACGGTATAGGTATGCAGTCACATCTGGGTACTACTTATCCTAGTATCTCAAAATACAAGAACGCACTTGACTTGTTCTCTTCTATCCCCGGCATCGAGATCCATGTAACTGAGCTGGACGTTATGCAGCAGGGTGCAAGTGATTCCTCATTTGCTAGCTACTACAAGGACATCGTTCAGAGTATAGTTAACTGCGACGCTGTTACTTCACTGACATGGTGGGGCACTAACGACGGCTACAGCTGGAGATCATCCGATACTCCTCTGCTGTTCAATTCCAGCTTCCAGCCCAAGCAGGCATACAATTCTGTAGTATCTATCATTCCTACAAGCCTGTGGGGCAAGACCAACGGCAACGAAAATCAGGATGATCCTTATGAATACACCAATACAGGCGCTTATCCTACAAACATCAAGGCGAATTACAATACCCAGTATCATCAGATACAGTTCGTTTGGGATAAGGTACAGGGCGCTGACAAGTACGGCATCGCTGTATACCTGGCTGGTAAGTGGAGAGTTCAGACTTCCAACATCTCTACAAACAGCTATGTAACTCCTAAGAACCTGACTCCCGGCATGAGCTACAAGGTAGCTGTTGCTGCAAGAGTTAACGGTCAATGGGATACCACTAATGCTATAAAGAACGCTATAAACGTTACTGTTAGATAATTAGTAAAGTACTGAAATGTTTATAAAGTCCGGAATGACCAAAAGGCCGTTCCGGGCTTTTGTTTCTCTGAAATGATTGTATGCTTGCTTTTTCGGAAAGTACATGATATAATATATAAAAGTATGTGCGGTCTTGAAAACATTACAGACCGCTGCGATCGGATACAAACGGAGAATCTTATGGAAGAAATAAAGAACAAGCTGGATAAAATACTGCTGAAAGCTGCCAAGCCTGCAAGATATATAGGCGGAGAGATTGGAAGCGTGATAAAGGATAGGGATAAGGTGGATGTCCGTTTTGCCTTCTGTTTCCCTGATACCTATGATGTGGGTATGTCGCATCTGGGTATGAAGATACTCTACGGGCTGAAAAATCAGGTGCCTAACTGGTGGTGTGAGCGCGTGTTCATGCCCGAAAAGGATTTCGAGACACTTATGCGGGAGAACGATATCCCGCTTTATGGGCTTGAAAGTCTTGACCCGATAAAAGATTTTGATTTCATCGGATTCACTTTACAGTACGAATTATCGTACAATAACGTGTTGCAGATGCTTGACCTTGCGGGTCTGCCAGTGCTGGCAAAAGACCGTACCTCGCTGACACCGCTTGTGGTAGGCGGAGGTCCCTGCGTTTGCAATCCCGAGCCTATGTCGGATTTCTTTGACCTGTTTATACTGGGTGAGGGCGAGGAAGTCAACCTTGAACTTCTGAGACTTTACGAAAAGATGAAGCCTTCAAATCCAACGAAAGAGGAATTTCTGCGGGAGGCTGTGAAGATAGAGGGCATATATGTGCCGAGCTTTTATGACGTTGACTACAACGAGGACGGTACGGTAAAGAGCATAACTCCTAATGTGCCCGAAGCACCTGCACGTATAAAAAAGCGAATCATCGCGGATTTTGACAAGGTGTACTACCCCGATAGCTTTGTTGTGCCTTTCAGCGAGATAGTACATGACCGCTCGGTGGTGGAAGTGCTTCGCGGCTGTATCCGCGGATGCAGGTTCTGTCAGGCGGGATTTATTTACAGACCTTTCCGTGAGAAGAATATTGATACTATTAAAAATGAAACGAAGTCGCTGTGCGAACAGACGGGGTATGAGGAAGTGTCACTTTCGTCACTTTCCACCAGTGACCATACCAAGATAAATGAGCTTCTTCTCAGCCTTTCGGAGTATACCGACGGCGAGAATGTTAACCTCGCTTTGCCGTCTTTAAGACTTGACAGCTTTAACGAGGAACTTCTTGAAAGGATACAAGCTGTACGAAAAAGCGGACTGACATTTGCTCCCGAGGCAGGAACTCAGCGTTTGCGTGACGTTATTAACAAGAACATCACCGAGGACGAGATAATATCAACCTGCAGGATGGCTTTTGAGTGGGGGTATACTAAGGTTAAGCTGTACTTCATGATGGGTCAGCCCACGGAAACGGACGATGATATCCGCGGTATTGCGGAACTTTCGGACAAGATACTTCAGCTGTATTTTGAAACGCCCAAGGAAAAGCGGGGACGGTCTGTGCAGATAGCGGTATCGACCGCGACTTTTGTGCCTAAGCCTTTCACGCCCTTTGAGTTTGAACCTCAGGCGACGGAAGAACAGATAAAGCACAAGCAGGAGATACTGAAATCCGCTGTGACCAGCAAGAAGATAAAGCTTAGTCTTCACTATTCAAATACCTCAGTGCTGGAGGCTGTTCTGGCAAGGGGCGACAGGCGTGTGTGCAAGGCGGTATATGCGGCTTGGAAAAAGGGCTGTTACATGGATAGCTGGGACGAGCATTTTCAGTTTGACAAATGGCTGGAAACCTTTGAGGAAACCGGCATAGATACGGCGTTCTACGCTAACAGGACGAGAAGCTACGATGAGGTGGCGCCCTGGTCGCATTTGGATTATCTGGTATCTCACGAATTTCTTGTGAGAGAGAACAAAAAAGCTCATCTTGCACAGACTACAAGAAACTGTAAGGAAGGCTGTTCGGGCTGCGGAATAAAGCCCGAATGCGGAGGTGTTTACTGTGGCGGAAAAAAGACTTCAACCTAAAAATGTAGACCTGCGCCCCGACAGATATGACAAAAGGGTGGTATACGAAAAGTGCGGCAGGGCGAAGTATATCTCCCACCTTGACCTTATGCGTGCCATGCAGAGAGCGATAAAACGTGCGAAACTGCCGATATGGTATACTCAGGGCTTCAATCCGCACATATATATAATGTTCCCTCTTACTCTTTCGCTGGGGTTTGAAAGCAGGGTGGAGGTAATGGATTTCGCGCTTCTGGAGGATCTGCCTGATGAAGAGGTGCTGAAAGCCCTTGATGCCCAGATGCCCGAAGGCATGAGGATAGTGAGTTGTTCTGCACCTGTTCACAGCCATACGGAGATAACTCATGCGGAGTATGTTATACGTATCTCGGCAGATAAGACTCCGGCGGAAATGGCAGAGAAGTTCAAGGATTTTATGAGCAGAGAAGTAATAGAAATACAGAAGCGTACAAAAAAAGGTACATATAAGCCTGTGGACATCCGTCCGTCACTGGAATTGCTTGATATGTACACTGAAGAAAAGTACCTTGAACTTAAAATGCGGCTGCCTGCGGGAGGCAGTTTCAACCTTAATGCCAATGTGGCAGCAGAGGCTTTTCTGGATATGTATGGCATTAAAGCTGAAGAGATTTGTATAGAACGCACAAAGATACTCGTGGAAAACGGTGAAGTTTTTTATTGAGATGCGCTTGCAATTTCGGGAGAGATGTGGTATAATATTAAAGCATTTGAATACCGTCGGTATCCCCGACGAGAGTTAATGCCAGCCGAAAGGCACGACATTAAAGAGACGGTCCGCTGGCTGTCAGAGCGGCAGTGTATGAACGTCCGGAAAATTAAAGGAGGAATTTAAAGTGGACGCTTTAAAACAGATCGCACAGGCAAGCATGAAGGCAGATGCACCCGTAGTTAACGTAGGTGACACTGTAAAGGTACACGTTCTTATCACCGAGGGTGACAAGTCCAGAATACAGGTATTCGAGGGCACAGTCATCGCTAAGAAGCACGGCGGCATCAGTGAGACTTTCACTGTAAGAAGAGTAGCTCACGGCTGCGGTATCGAGAGAGTATTCCCCGTACATTCGCCTGCTGTTTCTAAGGTAGAGGTAGTAAGAAGCGGTAAAGTCCGCAGAGCTAAGCTGTACTATCTCCGCGACAGAGTTGGTAAGGCAGCTAAGGTCAAGGAAGCAATCAGATAATTCTTCTGATAAAAGAGTCGGCGTAAGTCGGCTCTTTTTGTTTTTAATAGTAAACAAAGTAAGTACAAAAATATATTTTTTTGAAAAAACTCTTGTAATTTCAGAACATTTTTGCTATAATATATTGTATATGAGTGTATGCAGGCGGATACTGTGACTGCATACACAAGAGATATCACGAAAAGAGGTAAGCTATCTATGAGTGACACAAGCGAAAAGACAACGAATGGGAATAACCTTTCAGAGGCGGAAGAGCTGGAGAGGCTGTTGAATGAAAGCGAGAACAGTGTAGAAAATACTGTAAACAATGCTTTCGGTGACTTTGGCGACGTTATCGATGATGACTTCGTTGATACTGTCGATGAGGGATTCAGTGATATAAGCGAAGAAGACGATGCTGAGGATACAGCTGAAAAGGATAAAGAGGATACGGCTGAGGTAAGCGAAGATGACATAGAGAAGGTCAAGGAAGCTGAGCCTGATGATATAAAGGAAAAACAGCCATTTAATTTTGGCAGGGAAGTTCTTGAGTGGGTAGAGTCACTGGTGTTTGCACTGCTTATCGTGCAGCTTGTGCTGATATTTGTATTCAGGGTGGTAATGGTAGACGGTACATCAATGACAAATACTCTCCAGGATGGCGACAGACTTATTATGACCCATGTTGCTTATGAGCCTGAACGTGATGATGTTATAGTGCTTGACAGCAAAGTTGCAGATAAGATACTTATCAAGCGAGTTATCGGTATAGAAGGTGACAAGGTAGTTGTTGACTATAACAAAAACCATGTATATGTAAATGACGAGGAGATCTCAAATGACCATATAAAGGAGATCATGCGCGATAATGTTATTTACTTCGACGGAGCATACCGTGTCGCTGATGGTGTATATGAGTATAATGTGCCTGATGATACTGTTTTCGTTATGGGCGACAACAGAAACGATTCCAAGGACAGCCGAAGCATAGGATTTGTTGATGAGAGCGAGATCATGGGTAAGGCTGTGCTGAGGATCTATCCTTTCAAGAGCCTTGGTCTTGTTCACTGATAATGGCTGAAAGATCTTTCAGCATAACAGGAACGGTGCTTGACTGGGCACTTGTGATAGTGAATTCGGTCTTTGTTGTTCTGCTGGTATCGACACTGGTCTTCAGCCGTGTGCTGGTAGAGGGCGAGTCAATGGAAAACACGCTGTATGACGGCGATAAGCTTGTGATATCCTGGTTCATGTATAAGCCCGAACAGGGAGATATCGTTATATGTGACAGTGAAGCACTGGGTAAGCTGATCGTCAAGCGTGTGATTGCATCGGGCGGACAGAAGGTCATAGTGGACTATGAAGCCGGTAAGGTGTTCGTAGACGGTGAAGCACTTGACGAACCTTATCTGAAATATCATGCCCTTGATGATATGGGCGGCTATGATATGGATAATTACGACCCCGATAGGGGAGTATTTGAATATGATGTCCCCGAGGGTGAAGTTTTCATTATGGGGGATAATCGCGATCATTCTTCAGACAGCCGTGTATTCGGCTGTGTTCCCGAAGATGATATTATAGGAAAAGCAGTGTTCAGGTTTTATTCCCGTGAAGCGGGGATAGGCTTTGTTAACTGATTGACCGGATCTATGAAAATGAAAGGAGGCGGCTGATATGAGCGAAGCAGCAAAGGTACAGTGGTTCCCGGGGCATATGGCTAAGACAAGGCGTATAATGGCTTCAAATATGAAGCTTGTAGATGCTGTGGTAGAGATAACCGATGCAAGGATACCATACTCCAGCCGCAACCCGGAGATCAAAAAGATCTGCGGAAACAAGCCGAGAATGGTCCTGCTGAACAAGGCGGATTCTGCTGATGCTGATGTTACCTCCATGTGGATAGAGTACTACAAACAGCAGGGAGTGCCTGCACTGGCTACCGATTGCAGGAGCGGCAGGAATGTGAATAAATTTTATCCCATGCTGAAAGAACTGCTTTCTGAGCAAATAGAAAAATGGGATACACGCGGAATGACGGGCAGACCTATAAGGATGATGATAGTAGGTATACCCAATGTGGGCAAATCCTCTTTTATAAACCGACTGGCAGGTGCCAAAATGGCAAAGGTAGAGGACAGACCCGGCGTTACCCGCGGCAAACAGTGGGTAGCACTGGAGGACGGCTTTGAACTTCTGGATATGCCCGGAGTGCTGTGGCCTAAGTTTGATGATAAACTGGTTGGCGAAAGGCTGGCATTTACAGGAGCGGTTAAGGACGTTATACTCGATACGGAGTATTTGGCGTGCAGACTGCTTGAGTATCTTGCAGAGGATTATCCCGATCTGCTTACCGATAGATATGGGATATCTCTTGAAGATCTGCCTGAACCTATGGATGATATGCAGGGTTGCGTAAAGGGATATGAACTGCTGGAAAGAGTTGGCAAAAAGAGAGGATTCCTTATCTCGGGCGGTGAGATAAATACCGAGAGGGCAGCCAATACAGTCCTTGACGAATTCCGCGGCGGCAAGCTTGGCAGACTTTCACTTGAAAAGCCGAAAGGTCGATGATATGACACTTAAAGAGTTTGATGATAGCTACCGTGAAAAGTACGAGGTAGTCTGCGGCTGTGATGAAGCAGGCAGAGGACCGCTTGCAGGTGATGTATTCGCTGCTGCGGTGGTGTTCGATAAGGATACGGTCATCGAGGGCATAAACGACAGCAAAAAGCTGACCGCCAAAAAGCGTGAGAAGCTTTTTGATGAGATAATCGAAAAGGCGCTGGATTTTTCCATACAGTGCGCTACGGTGGCGGAGATAGAGGATATAAATATCCTCAACTGCGCGATGCTGGCGATGAAGCGTTCGGTGGAAGCCATGAAGATAAAGCCGAATGTCTGCCTGATAGACGGCAATAAGACTCCCGACCTGGAGTGCGATGCCATAGCGGTCGTAAAAGGCGATGCACAGTCACAGGCGATAGCGGCGGCTTCGATACTTGCAAAAGTCGCAAGGGACAGATATATGATGGACATGGCTGAAAAGTACCCCGAATGGCAGTTTGAAAAGCACAAGGGCTACGGGACTAAGCTTCACTATCAGATGATAGATAAGTACGGAGAAAGTCCGATACACAGACCCAGCTTTCTGAAAAAGTATTATGCAAAAAAATCAGAACAGCCGTAGTATCGGTGATATCGGCGAGGATTTCGTCTGTGGATATCTTAAAGAAAATGGTTATGATATACTCGAACGCAACTTCACTATAAGGGGCGGCGAGATAGATATAGTAGCTTCACAGGGTGATAAGATAGCTTTCGTTGAGGTCAAGACCCGAAAGGTGGGGGCGCTGACGAGCGGTGAGGCTGCTGTGACATATACAAAAAAGCAAAGGCTGATAAAGACCGCAAGGGTCTATATCGCCAGAAAGCATATCAGAGCCTTCTGCAGGTTCGATGTTGCAGTCGTGCATCACGACGGCGGTAATGTGGTATATTTCAAGTACTATAGATCCGCATTTGATGCAAGCAGTAAGTAAAGTAAAAATTACCCGTATGGGGAATATAATAGAAGGGTTGTTGTTTTATGTTTTACAGAAGTACAAGAAACAGCGGTGTAAATGTTACATCGGCACAGGCTATTGCACAGGGCATTTCAGAGGACGGCGGTCTGTTCGTTCCTTCCGAGATACCTTCCATATCCATGGATGATATCAAGAAGCTGGGAGATATGACCTATGCAGAGAGAGCGTTCTTTGTTTTCTCAAAGTTCCTCACAGACTACACAGAGGCTGAGATACGCTACTGTGTTGAGGGCGCTTACAATACCAAGAACTTCGATACCGAGAATATCGCTGAACTGGCACACCTGTTCGACGGCACTTATATGCTTGAACTGTGGCACGGTCCTACCTGCGCATTCAAGGATATGGCTCTCCAGATACTGCCTTATCTTCTGACAACAGCAACCAAGAAGATAAACCTCGATAAGAAGGTAGTTATCCTCGTTGCTACTTCGGGTGATACAGGCAAGGCTGCGCTGGAAGGCTTCAAGGACGTTCCCGGCACTGAGATACTGGTATTCTATCCTGATAACGGTGTATCTGCTATGCAGAAGAAGCAGATGACCACTCAGGAGGGTCAGAACGTTGGTGTTTGCGCTATCAAGGGCAACTTCGACGATGCACAGAACGGCGTTAAGGCTATCTTCACAAACAAGGAGATCGGTGAGAAGCTGGCTGAGAACGGCATGATGTTCTCCTCTGCAAACTCTATCAACTGGGGCAGACTGGCACCTCAGATCATCTACTATGTATCCAGCTACGCACAGCTGCTGAAGGACGGCGAGATCAAGGAAGGCGACAAGATCAACATCGTTGTTCCCACAGGTAACTTCGGTAATATCCTTGCAGGCTACTATGCAAAGAAGATGGGTATCCCCGTAAACAAGCTGATCTGCGCTTCAAACTCCAACAACGTTCTGACAGATTTCATCAAGACAGGCGTTTATGACAGAAACAGACAGTTCTATGCAACTATCTCACCTTCTATGGATATACTGATCTCCTCCAACCTTGAAAGACTTCTCTATCACCTCTGCGGCGAAGATGATGCACAGATCAGAGAGTGGTTCGGCAAGCTGGCAAGCGAGGGCAGATATGAGGTAACTGATGCAGTCAAGGCAGTTCTCGCTGACGAATTCTATGCAGGCTGCTGCGACGATGCAAAGACAAAGGCTACCATAAAGGAGTATTACGACAAGTATTCCTACACCTGCGATACTCATACCGCAGTTGCAGTTTCAGTTTATGAGGAGTACGTAAAGGCAACAGGCGATAAGACCAAGACAGTTATCGCTTCCACCGCAAGCCCCTACAAGTTCTCGGGTTCCGTACTCAGCGCACTGGGCAAGGATACTGGCAGCGACGAGTTCACACTTGTTGAGGAACTGGGTGAGGCTTCGGGTATGCCCGTACCCGCATCGCTGGCTTCTCTGAAAAATAAGGAAGTAAGGTTCTCCGATGTCATCGCAAAGGACGAGATGAAAGACTTCGTTTTCAAAGCTCTCGGTGTGAAGTGAGAACGTGAAGAAGATAGTAAATATCGTCAGTGCAGCCGTTTTTATAGGTTGCATAGCAATACTTATCTTTCTGACGCTTGATAACGCTAATTCTAAAAATATCATCGGCGGCGCCGGGATGCCTACTATCCTTTTCAGTTTCAGACAGGTGCTGCTTTCGATCAGGGGTGCTGTCGTTGCATCGGTAGGTATCATTGCGCTGATAGTGCTTGTTGTCAGAAAAAGATAGGTATGCGCCGGGGAACTATGTACCGCCCCGCAGGGCGCTGCTGATGCTAGTGACAGCAGTCCTGCGCTTTGAAGGTCCTGCAGACCGTTTCATCGCAGCAGTTGGGATCCGAACAGGTGCTGCACACCTGTATACTGCCCGCGGTGCACTCGCAGCCGTTCTGATTGTGGACACAGTTTTCAACATCGCAGCGGATGCCCGTGATCTTTTCCTTTTCCATTCGTATCACTCCTTTTCGTCATGTGAGTTTATTATGAGCATGATCAGAGGCTGATATTACTGGAAATATATACCCATAGACAGGAGCAAAATATGAAGCTTTACACCATAGCCGACCTGCATCTCTCTTTTGGTGTTCATAAACCGATGAATATTTTCGGCGGTTGGGACGACCATGTACAGAGGCTTGAAAAAAACTGGCAGGAAAAGGTGGGACCCGATGATATCGTGGTGCTGCCCGGTGATCTTTCGTGGGGTATGGACTTTAACGAATCCGAAAAAGATCTTGCGTTTCTTGACAGACTCAACGGAACGAAGATCATATCAAAAGGAAACCACGATTACTGGTGGAACACAGTTACGAAGATGCAGAGATTCTTCGATGAAAAGGGCTTCAAAAGCCTGAATATACTTCATCTGAACCACTATGCTTTCGGAGATATCGGTATATGCGGGACACGTGGCTGGGTAAATGATAATTCAGAGCCTGCAAGTGCAAAGGTAATAGCCCGCGAGGCGATCCGACTGGAAATGTCTGTAAAGTCTGCTGTTTCGGCAGGGCTGACACCCGTTGTTTTCCTGCACTATCCGCCTGTATTCGGGGAAAGCAGGAATTTCGAGATACTTGATGTGCTTTATAAGTATGGTGTGAAAAAGGTATTTTACGGTCACCTTCACGGGAAGGCACATGGATATGCAGTCAATGGTATGTATGACGGCATTGAATATCATCTGATATCAAGTGATTTTCTGCATTTTGACCCATTGGATATAACGAAAATTGTGCAAAGTGACAATTTGTAAAAAAGTACTGGAAATACAGGGAAAAGTATGCTATAATATTAAAGATATATTTTAATTTGGAGGAATTAGAAAATGAGTTTAAAGGCTACAAATAATGTTGGCACTAACAGCTATGAGCTGGAGATCGAGATACCCGCAAAGGATTTTGAAGATGCACTGCAGAAGGCATATCTGAGAGCAAAGAAGAATATCGCTCTGCCCGGTTTCCGTAAGGGCAAGGCTCCCAGAAAGCTCATCGAGAAGACCTATGGTGATGAGGTATTCTATGAGGATGCTATCAATCTGCTGTATGCACCTGTAGTTAACGGTGCTATCGACGAATCCAAGCTGGATCTGGTTTGCCAGCCTGAGATCGAGGTAACCGAGATCAACAAGGAGAACGGTGTAAAGCTGAAGGCTAAGTGCACTACAAGACCTGAAGTTGAAGTTAAGGATTACAAGGGTATAGAGGTTGAAAAAGTTGTCAATGCTGTAACTGATGAGGATATCCAGAAGAAGCTTGACGAGCTGAGAGAGAAGAACGTAAGGATCATCACTGTTGATGACAGAGCAGCTGAGACCGGCGATACTGTTAAGATCGACTTTGAGGGCTTCAAGGACGGCGTTGCATTTGACGGCGGCAAGGCTGAGGACTTCGATCTTGAACTGGGCAGCGGTCAGTTCATCCCCGGTTTCGAGGATCAGATCGTAGGTCACAGCACCGGTGAGGAATTCGAGATCAACGTTACTTTCCCTGAAGAGTATCAGGTAAAGGATCTGGCAGGCGCTCCTGCAGTATTCAAGATCAACCTGAAGAGCATCTCCAAGAAGGAACTGCCTGAGCTGGATGATGATATGGTAAAGGATTCTACTGACTTTGATACTGTTGATGAGTACAAGGCTGATGTAAAGGCTAAGCTGGAGGAAGCTGCTGAGAAGGCTGCTGATACCAAGGTAGAGGGTGACCTCTTTGATAAGGTAGTTGAGAACATGACTGCTGAGATCCCCGATGTAATGTATGATAACAGAGTTAATGAGATGGTAGCTGAGCTGGAGCAGAGAATGGCTTCTCAGGGCATTTCTCTTGATATGTATATGCAGTTCACAGGTCAGAACATAGACACCATCAAGAAGGGCTATGCTGAGCAGGCTGAGAAGCAGGTCAAGCTCAGACTTGCTCTTGAAAAGGTAGCTGAGGTAGAGAATATTGAAGTTACCGATGAGGACATAGAGAACGAGTTCAAGAAGCTTGCTGAAACTTACAATATGGAAGTTGAGCAGGTAAAGAGCTACGTGCGTGCAGAAGACCTGAAGAAGGATCTTGCTGTAGGCAAGGCAGTAGATATCATTAAGGATTCTGCTGTTATCAAGTAACATAGATCATATCGCCTGCACTCGTCGGGAACCCCCGACTTTTGCGGGCGAATGCTTATATTTAGTTTAGGAGGCATTTAAATGGCACTTGTACCTTATGTAGTAGAACAGACCAGCAGGGGAGAGAGAAGTTTTGATATATTCTCCCGTTTGCTGAACGACAGGATAATCATGCTCTGTGAGGCCATAGACGATCATGTTGCCAGCCTGGTCATTTCACAGCTTCTTTATCTTGAAAGCCAGGATCCGGAAAAAGATATAGATCTGTATATCAACAGCCCCGGAGGCTCGGTTACTGCAGGTATGGCAATATATGATACCATTCAGTATATCAGATGCGATGTTAATACTATCTGCATCGGTATGGCTGCATCAATGGGCGCATTCCTGCTTTCCAGCGGTACAAAGGGCAAAAGATTCTCGCTGCCCAACAGTGAGATAATGATACACCAGCCTCTTATCGGCGGCGGCGGTATCTCGGGTCAGTGTACGGATGTAAAGATACATTCCGATCACCTGGTAGCTACCAGAGAAAAACTCAACAGGATCCTTGCTGAAAATTCAGGCAAGAGTATTGAACAGATAGCGATCGATACTGAGCGTGATAATTATCTCACAGCGCAGGAAGCAATGGAGTATGGACTGATCGACAAGGTTATCACTAAAAGGTAGGTTTGATCTTAATGGCTAATGATACACTGAAAAAATGTCTTTTCTGCGGTAAGCCCGAAAACAAAGTCAGAAATATGTTCTCAGCAGGAAATAACCACATTTGTGATGAGTGTGTACTTTTCTGCTATGATATACTTGAAGAACAGGGCGGAGTTCCACCACGGGCTAAGGTGAGTGAGAAGAAAAAGTCCAAGACCACAGAGCAGGGCGGTATTACCCTTAAAAAACCCTCTGAGATCAAGGCTGTTCTTGATGAATATGTCATCGGGCAGGACGATGCGAAGATAGCTCTGTCGGTGGCTGTATATAATCACTACAAGCGTATCCTTACTCTTGAGGATGATACCGATGACGTTGAGATACAGAAGAGCAACGTGCTGCTGCTTGGACCCACAGGTACAGGTAAGACTCTGCTGGCGCAGACACTTGCAAGACTGCTGAATGTTCCTTTTGCTATCGCTGATGCAACTACACTTACCGAGGCAGGTTACGTGGGCGATGATGTTGAGAATGTGCTCACACGTCTGATACAGGCTGCTAACTATAATGTTGAAGAAGCTTCTCACGGTATAATTTATATAGATGAGATAGACAAGATAGCAAGAAAATCCGAGAATACCTCTATTACAAGAGATGTCAGCGGTGAGGGCGTACAGCAGGCTCTGCTGAAAATCGTTGAAGGTACGGTATCCAATGTTCCTCCTCAGGGCGGTAGAAAGCATCCTCATCAGGAGTTTATCCAGATAGATACCAAGAATATCCTTTTCATCTGCGGCGGTGCTTTTGACGGACTTGAAGCTGTTATAAAGAAACGTACAGATTCATCGTCAATGGGCTTCGGCGGCAAGGTCAAGGATAAGACTTCTGACTATAATATCCTTAAAAAGGTAGTTCCTCACGATCTTGTGAAGTTTGGTATAGTTCCTGAGCTTGTAGGTCGTCTGCCTGTTATCACAGTGCTTGATGAACTTGATGAGCCTGCGCTTTGCAGGATACTCACCGAGCCCAAGAATTCACTGATAAAGCAGTACACCAAACTGTTTGAACTTGATAACATTGAATTTGAGGTAACTCCCGAGGCGCTCACAGAGATCGCCAAGGTCACTATCGAACAGAAAACAGGCGCAAGAGGACTGAGAGCAGTTGTTGAGCGTATACTCACTCAGCTGATGTTCGATGCACCTTCAGATGATACGATATCCGGCATACGCATTACTGCGGAATGCGTAAAAGACGGCGCTGCACCTGAGATAATCAGGCGTGAAGAGAAAGATGTTGTCTGATATATGACAAGTATAATGATCCCGAAAGCAATCACACTTTCGGGATCTTTTTGTTGGTGGAGTCATGAACGATGTGGATATATCTATCCTTTGCGTACACAGGTTAGGTACTCTGAAAAACCTGTTTTCAGTTTCTTGCTGTTTTTTATGGATTGACATTTCTTTAGCAACAATGTATAATTTATAAAAGGTAAGCATACGTCTTACATATTTTATTCAATAAAGGAGAAACAAATGAAAAGAATACTCGCAATTGTTATAGCAATAACTGTTATGGGAACAGTTTTTTCGGGTTGTGGAAAAGTTAAAGGATCGAAAAAAGATGATGATAAAGATGTCGTAGTATCCGAGGCAAAATCTGATAATGACAGTAAAGATGAAACTACTCAGGGTGATGATGTTTCCGATTCTTCGCTGAACAATGTAGACAGTTCAGCTGACAGCGATAATGCATCATCTTACGGTTATGAAGATGTTATAAGAGCATATTTTGACGCTAACAATGAGGGCGACGTTGAAAAAAGCATCAGGACAATGTATCCCGATAAAGCAGTTGATGGTATGTTTAAACTTGCCGAGCTTCAGGGAGCCGATATTGAGAAAGAATTGAGTGGCAATAAGACCAATTATGTAATTACAGATATTGTGGAAGAAGGTCCGATGACGGAAAAAGAAATTGAACCGTTTATGATACTTTTCGATCAGATGGCAGGGGCGTTCGATAAAATTGAAGAATACGGCGGGGATGTTCAGGCGCTGAGCGATGAACAGCGTGAAGAACTATATAACTTATTTATGGGTTATACTGACCCTGAAGAAGATGATATAGACCGTATATATCATGCTGCCGAAGGTTATGATGTTACTGTATACTACACTAATGATGGCGAGCCTGATGAGGATTATTTCTATGTCTACAATGTTGAGGGTGAGGGCTGGAAATTAAATAATTCAATGAGAAAGTTTGCCAAAAAGGCAAAAAATGCGGCTTCCAATTCTACAGCTAAAACTGTACATACTTCTTTTGCTATTGCTTTGACAGACTTAGATTATGACGGAACAGATGTAAGCGGTGTGTACATAATAGGATCAGATGACAGTATGAATTACAATGTTCCGTCAACGATCAACGTTTCTGAAATAAGAAATACGGTTGGATCTGAGTATGATACTATATCAAAGTATGATTATTTTGCTATAATTGTAAACGGCGAATGTTCCTATGTGGCAGTTTGTAAAAAGGACGATGACAACATTGGAATGTATCCGATCTCAAATATCCCGAAAGCATTGAACGGTGATAAACTTGAAACAGAGGAAGTATCAAAAATCGATAATTACACCCTTGACGAATTATTTGAGATATCAAAGGATATAATCGAATAATTACCGATCAACGATTACATTATAAGCAGGATCATTTTGTTCCATTAGTCCTTTTGTTTTGTTGTAAATCTGATTTTTTTAGCAATTATAAACTGAATATATCATCCAAATGCAGAGCAACTCAGGCTCTGCATTTTTTATGCCCGATCCATATATTTACAGTCTGACTGATGATACCCGAATAATTCTTTGTATAAAATATAAAAAAATATTTCTATCTATTATGTATAAGCAACGAACGATTAACAGAATATGTCAAAAATATTGACAATACCTTTGGAGCGTGTTATAATTATTTTATACTTATTGATATAACATCATATCTAACTTTATTTATCAGGAGGACAATTTTATGAAGATGAAAAAAGTTTTAGCAGTAGTGATGTCACTATGTATGACAGCAGGTGTTGTAAGCTATGGTGCGCCTGTTGTCACACAGACTATCACAGCACAGGCAGAAGCTGTTGCCGAGGGAGAGTGTTATTCAATTGATGAAGAAACAGGTGTACTTACTCTCAGCGGCAAAATTGACCGTAATGCTTTACTCGGATTAAGTTATAGATATAAATATAATGTAACATCCATTATAGCTGAAAAGGGAACAGTTTTGCCTGAAAATAGCAGAGATCTGTTTGATAACTTTAATGAGTGTACATTCATAGATCTTTCAAATGCGGATACCAGCAATGTTACAGATATGTCTTTTATGTTTGCGTTCTGCGATAGCTTGAAAACTGTTGATTTTAGCAATATTAACACAAGCAACGTTAAATCTATGTCAGGTTTATTCTACGGCTGCAGAAACCTGACTTCCCTTGACCTGAGCAGTTTTTATACAAGAAGAGTTACAAGTATGAGCTATATGTTCAGTAACTGTGAAAGCTTGACCTCACTTGATATAAGCGGTTTTATTACAAGTAACGTCACAAATATGGGAAGCATGTTCAGTGATTGTACCAACCTGACAACGCTTGACCTGAGGAACTTTGATACAAGCAAAGTTACAGATATGAGAGAGATGTTTTATGGTTGTTCAGGCTTGACCTCACTTGATGTAAGCAGTTTTGATACAAAAAAAGTTTGGTCTTCAAAGTCCATGTTTGAAAACTGTTCAAATTTGACTTCGATCGATTTAAGCGGCTTTGACGCAAGTAATATCACATAT
>ODAI012914786.1_pt1 | contig 19546 bp, 9 predicted proteins | sample 1539321 | NCBI WGS metagenome assembly ODAI01 (sample SAMN02144231, study PRJEB22623) | gut metagenome | biome: sheep rumen | host: Ovis aries | place: New Zealand
CTTCGGGCTGGTCTTGCAAAACTGAAGAAACTGGAAACAGAATTTACGGCTGTCGATGAAAAGAAGAATCCTAAGATGCTTGTTATCTGCGAAGATACATCCGTAGCACCATACGTAAACCAGTTAATGTTGGACGAGGGGTTGGCACAAGACGAAGTGGTGACCATTGACAGCAATGCCAAAGGCGAGGTGACGGAAGAGGAGTGGAAAGAAACCAAGAAAAAGCTCTTTGATATCGACAAATACCAGAAACCCAAAGTGATTATTTCTGTGCTGATGCTACGCGAAGGATTCGATGTTAATAATATCTGTGTGATTGTTCCGCTTCGCTCTTCGGAGGCTCCTATATTGCTGGAGCAGATCATTGGCAGAGGCTTGCGTCTGATGTGGAGAGAACCAGATTATCAGAGCATCAAGGAACTTGACCGAAAGCGAGTGCTTCAACTCCACACGCATCCCACTACCTATATAGATATGCTAAGCATCATTGAGCACCCAGCCTTCCTACAATTCTATGAAGAATTGTTTGCTGAAGGACTGGCTGCCGAGGATACTGGCGAGACTGGTGCAAGTGGTGCAACAGGCGACTTAATCAGAGTGGGGTTACGTGAGGACTATGAGCAGTTTGACTTTGAATGGCCTATGATAGTCAGAGAAGCGGAAGAGGAGCTGGAAGATGTGGATATAGACATCAGTACACTACAGCCGTTTACGGCTTTTCCTCTAGACAAGTTGCGCCAGTTCTTGGCTATTGAGGGTGAGACCTTCATTTCTCAGGAGGCATTGTCAAAGACGCAGTTTGGTCGATATAAGGTAACAGCCAATCTGTTTACAGCTACTAGTTATAATGAATATCTGCAAAAGTTACTTCGTACCATCACGCTGAGATTTGACAGAATCTCTTCGCACAAGGAGATGCCGGTGCCTAATCTTCAGATTAACGAGGCTCGTATGATTGCAGTGGTAGATCTGTACATTCGTACAAGGTTGTTTGGACAACCCTTCAATCCCTTCAACGGCAGCGACTGGAAGATTCTCTTATCGAAAGACGCTATTGTCACAAAGCATATCATCGAGGAAATGGCACGAGCCATCTTTAACATCCAGAATAACATCATGACAACAGATGCTCAGGTGGTGCATACCAAGTTCTCGTCAGTTGCGGAAATCAAGATGCGTGAGTCTTTCTCATTGGAGGTAAGCAAATGTATCTATGAGCGTTTGGGATACCCCACAAGTCGTGGAGGATTCGAGAAGGCATTTATTGAATTCCTCGACAGAGACGGTGAAGTGGAACGCTTCTTGAAGATAAACGAGAGCCAACACCCCTTCGCGGTCATCTACTACATGAGGAGAGACGGACTGATGGCCACTTACCATCCAGATTTCATCGTAGGCACGGAGAAGAAGATCTATCTGATAGAGACAAAGGGCAACGACAAGCTGTTTGATAAAAACGTCCGACAGAAGCAGACTGCCGCAGTAGAGTGGGCACGTAAGATCAACGAACTGAAGCCTGATGAACGTATGAATCGTGAATGGGAATATGTACTGGTTAGTGAGGATAACTTCTACGGATTGTCCTCCAGTGGCGCAACTATTACTGACATCTGCGATAGGTGCAAGGTTTCTCTTTCTGCCGCTACAGGAGATTTGTTCGCATTGTAATCTGTCAAAGAACTCAAGAGCTAACCATTCCTTGATTTACTTGATTACAAGTATAAGAACGTCGATGAGAACAATCCAGACTAAAGGATATACTTTCCGAAGTGGAGAGCGCTAAAGTTAAACCAACCGTCTTGAACAGGAAACAAAGGCAGAAAGCAGCATCTGTCCGTTTCCAATCAGATGCAACCATGCTGAAGGATGTTAATCTCGATGATAATCTCGTCAAACCAACCATGCCTATGCGTTAAAACTCCATAAACATTGGCAAAAAACTCACCCATTTTGCACAAAATACGAAGAGAAGCACTGGCCATCAGCACGGACTGATCATCGCAAAGATGCTGAATCTTTAGCGTGTTTCGCAAACTCAAAGAGTGACTGGGGCAGATGACAATAGCCCGTGGGGTTCTTGTCGAGATAGTCCTGGTGGTACTCTTCAGCAGTATAGAAATTCTCCAATGGCAGTTTCTCTACGACCAAGGGCTGGTCGTAGAGTTGCTGTTCTTTGGCGAACACTCTCTCGATAACGGGCAAGTCCTCGGCATCGGTGTAATAGACGCCAGTGCGATAGCGGGTACCCTCGTCATGCCCTTGCTTGTTCAAGCTTGTAGGGTCGATGGCCTTGAAGAACATCTGCAACAGGAATTCAAGGCTCACGACATCAGGATTATACTTGATATGTACGGTCTCGGCATATCCTGTCGTGTCGGTATAGACTTCTTGATACGTTGGGTCTGCCGTGTGTCCGTTAGCAAATCCAACCGCTGTCTCCAGCACTCCCTCAATCTGCTTGAAGTAATGTTCTGTTCCCCAGAAACAACCGCCGGCCAGGAAAAGGTCTTTTCCACTCTTGATCTCCAGGATGCCGTCGACCTGATGTTCCACGAAGGGGCCGGCCTTGCATTCCAAGAGTACACTGGGCTCTAGGCACTCTAATCCGTGCCAAACATTTTTGGGGATATCCACGCCATACGTGCCGCTATCCTGTGAGATCACGCAAGTAGCCAGAATCCCGCCTTTGTCATCGTAGGTTGTTACCCTGACCCTTCCCTTCAGAATCACAAAGGTCTCATCCTTGTCTGGATGGTGATGTACGGGAATGAATGTTCCAGGTTCCATGGCATTGAGAAAACGATGGCATTTCTCATCCAGACTCTGATGGAAATTGTAGTTCATCCTCAGGCGTGGTGACTTCTTGGCTTCTTCCGCCACGCCACTGATAAGTTGTTCGTCTATGATCTTCATATTGTAATGTTTCTTTTTTGTTGTTCGTTCAAAGTTTCATGATTCGTTTCACTTCCTGACTATCCCATTACGACGTCGAGTACCATCATGAGGACGAAGCCAATGGCGAAGCCGATGGTGCTGAGGTTCGAATGCTGACCGTTGGAGGCTTCGGGAATCAGTTCTTCCACCACCACATAGATCATGGCCTTCTTCATAAATGTGAGTACAAAATTAAATAAATAGTTCTCAAAACTTGCAATATGCTTGCAAATTTTGAGAATTATTAGGAATTGTGCGTGTGATGTCTTATGGGATTATCTGTATCGGTATCACCAGTTTGAAGGTGATGTTACGTCCCATGTTGAAGACTCCACGACGGCCAGTGACTGTATTCTCGTCTGCATATTTCAGTCTGCTCAAGTGGTTCTGGTAGGCCTTGTCAAGCAGGTTGTCGGCCGTAACGTATAGTTCGGCCACCTTCCTGCCTTTTACCTGAATGTCGGTTCCTGCTGAGAGACTGAGCAGCGCATAGCCTGGGGTCTCGGTTTCTGTGTCGTCAGCCCTGTAGATGTGCGTCTGTTTCAGGTAGCAGTCCAGGCCGACAGCCACATATAGGTTGTTGAGTAGCGAGCGGTGGACAGCATCTGTCGAATGGCGATGATTGATGGTGGTGTGCGAGTGGTGGAAGAGTTCCCATTTCAGTTCCGACGTCCAGTGGGGGGCGGGCGTAAACGGGAGGTACTTTGTGTCCTCGCTGGCATGCATCAGTTGTGCATCGACATACGAGAAGGTGTTTGAGAAATGGACGGAATGGATGGGGTGGAAGTCAATACCCGCCTCGAAGCCTAGCAGTCTGGCATCGCCCTGCGTATAGGCATAGGTCAGATATCCCTCTTCGATCTCCTGGCTCAGTCGATGGGTGAAGATGTAGTTGCCGATGCGGTTGGCAAAGAGTGCCACCTGGGCAGAAACATATCTCGAGGTATAGTCGAGGCCGAGGTCTGCCTGCAGGCTATACTCAGCCTTCAACTGCTGGTTGCCTAACTCATAACGGACAGAGCCCTCATGAACACCATTCGAAGCCAGTTCACTCATGTTTGGTGTGCGGAAGCCACGTGCAAGGTTCAGTCGTAGGTTGAATTGCTCATTGATATTGCAGACCGCGCCGATGCTACCCGTTAGGCCGTTGAAGTGGCGCGAGAAATCTGTAAATCGCATCTCGTCGTCTTCCATTAACTCGTTGCCATGAAGTCTGCGGTGGTCATAGCGAACACCGCCGTTCAGTGTCCATCGTCCGCCTATGGCTTTCGTGGCTGTGGCATAGATGCCGAAGTCGAAGAGCCGGTAGTCGGGAATCAGATATTCCTCACCCTCATTGTCCGACTTCTGATACATGCCGCCTACGCCAGCAGACAACTTCCAACCACCCCATTCGTTAGTCACATAGCGCAGATCGTATGTGAGTGTGTGAAGTTTGAAATATAACTCATATTCGTCTGATGATTCCTCGAACTCCTGACGGCGGTTCTGCTGATAGCCTATGATGGCTTTCAGATAGCCCGATGAGAGGTTCAAAGAATTATCCCAGACCAGTTTGTAATGTTTCACTTGTTGGAAGGGTAGCGACTTACCATAGCCATGGCCGGTGAATCCCTCTTCATGCTCCAGTTCGCCAGTCTCCGGATCGCGTTCTCCTTCTATGATACCTGGCGTCAGGTGATAGGCCGTCCAGGCCAGCCTCGAATGGCCCCACGCCTTATTCACTCCCAGCATCAGCCTGCCGGCACGTTCACGAAACTGTGAGCCTGGCACGTAGCCGTCGTACTTGTTCTTATATGCATGGGCCATCTTGTCGCTATAGTGGGCATCCCACACAAAGCCTTTTTGATGGCCTGCCATCGACAGGTGGTATCCGAAGAGGCCGTTGTTGGTCTGATACTCCGAACTTACGTTTGCACGTATCTCGCCTTCTGCGGGTGTTGGCTGTGCATGGAGGATCACCACGCCAGCCATCGCATCCGATCCATACATCAGTGAGGCAGGTCCTTTCAGGATTTCCACTGAGCCCACGCTACTGCCGTCAACTTCCACACCATGCTCGTCGCCCCATTGCTGACCCTCCTGTCGCACGCCTTCACTCATCACTACCACGCGGTTGTAACCCAGGCCTCGGATAATGGGCTTCGAGATGCTGCCACCTGTCGTCAGTTGACTGATGCCAGGCTGATGGCTGATGGCATCGATGATGTTGGTCGAGGCCGTAGCCCTGAGTATCTGGGGTGTTACGATGCTTACGGGGGCTGTAGCGTGCTTCAGTTTTGTGTCGCCTGTAACGCCCGTCACCATTATTTCGTTCAGATTCAGATGGCGGAAGAAGACATCCGTGCTGTCGAGATGTCCATCCGTGCTGTCGAGATGTCCATCCGTGCTGTCGAGGTGTTCGTGTGTCGAGTGCTCTGTATGGCGGTGCGTCTTTATACTTTCTTGGGCTGCCATCGTTGTGCAGATACACAATAATGGCAGAATGATATATCTGGTTTTCATTCTGTGTTATGAATTAGTATGTATATAAATATGTGTGTAAAAACCTGCGGGAGTCAGACCGTCGGCGGCCCTCGTGTGACGATGATGCCACAGTTGCCGGCATGATAGCCGTACAGGGGCTGGGCAAGATTGGTTTTACATACATGAATATATACTGTTACTGCTGTCGCAGTTGCTGTCAGCATGATGAGTGTCAGAAACTGACACAACACACAGTCGTGCGTCCATAATGCTGTTTGTGTCAAGTGACCATGGCAACTGTTATGCATGCAGCCAGTGCATTCCGTTTCGGTCTGCAATACACTTCCCTCATGCACATGAAGAGACGAAAAGAATAGTATTGGCACAAACACTGCCAATAACAACCACGATGCGATATGTCGTCTCTTCGTCGAGTACATGTTTGCAAAGATACTGCTTTTTCCTAACATCTTACAAATCACGACGAAGAATTAACAATTATTACAGGCAAGGGCTGACGAGGCGCCTCAGCCATAGTTCTCGGTTTTTTGTGCCTCGATAGTGTGATAAGAGGATGAAAAGTGTAAAAATTGAGCGTTTTAGACACTAAAATCGTTTTGTCCACCCAAAAAATCGTTTCGTCCACTTGATTTAAGTCAAATTTATGTAATTTTGCGGCATAATTCACTAATATAAAATAATTTTTTTCAAACTAAAATCAATTAACAATGAGAAAACAACTAGTATTTTCTGTGATGCTAAGTCTCGGCGTTCTGGGTGGACTGACCGTCTGTCCAGTGGAGGCAAACGCATCAGTGCAACAGAACCAGACCATCAAGGTTAGTGGTCAGGTTGTTGACCAGGACGGAGAAGCGCTCATTGGTGCGACCGTAAAGGTAAAGAACGCACAGACGGGTGTTATCACCGACTTTGATGGTAACTTCACCATCGACGCTCCTGCCAATGGGACGCTCGTGGTGAGCTACGTGGGTTACAAGGACCGTGAGATTGCCGTGCGCGGCCGCGCCGTGATCGAGACAATCCAGATGGAGAGCGACGCCATGATGCTGGAGCAGGTGGTCGTCGTGGGTTACGGTGTTCAGAAGAAGGCCGACCTGACAGGTTCAGTGTCTATCGTGAACGCCGACGAGCTGAAGCGCGTGTCGCACTCGAACATCTCGTCGATGCTCGAAGGTAAGGTGGCCGGTGTGTCAATCACCTCAGACGGTCAGCCTGGTGCAGACCCGACAGTACGTATCCGTGGTATCGGTACCTTGAATGGTAATCAGGCTCCTCTGTACGTGATCGACGGTGTGCCCATGGGTACCTCTATCCGCGACTTCTCTCCGAACGACATCGAGACCATCCAGGTGCTGAAGGACGCATCTGCCGGTGCCATCTACGGTTCCCGTGCTGCCAACGGTGTGGTGATCATCACTACGAAGGGTGGTCGGAAAGACCAGCCGCTGAAGGTCGACTACAAGGGCTATTTCGGTATGGATATCGTTTCCAACCAGCACTACGACCTCATGAATGCCGACCAGTACAGTAACTATCTGGGTATTGCCGCAGCCAACTCTGGCACACCTCTCCCTGGCGGCTACAGCCTGGGCAGCGACGGTGCCTACCACTTCCGTGACAATACGAACACTGATTGGTTCAAGGAGTCGTTCAAGACGGGTATCCGTCAGAACCACAACGTGAACCTGAGTGGTGGTGGCGCGCACAATACCTATAATATAGGTCTTGACTACTACGACCAGAAAGGTACCATCGAGGGTTCCGGTCCTGACTTCAGACGTTATACCGCCCGCGTGAACAACACGATGGATACGAAGTTCATCAAGTTCCGCACCAGTTTCGTCTATTCACACTCTGATCAGAACGTGATGTCCATCGGCAACGACGATCCCTATATTCAGGGTCTGTACGGTAACCTTGGTAACGTTCTCCGCGGTGTACTCGGTATGCAGCCGACCATCAAGGCCTACGACGAGTCGACGTGGGTGCTCGACGATAAGGTTGGTTCTGCCAGTGGCTGGAAGTACGATGCCTACGGCTATGGTGTTTATTACGACACTGTTCACGGCGACATCTCGGCTATGAACCCGCTGCTGGTGAACAACATGCTGAGTCGTAAGACCATCGTGGACCGTTTTGTAGGAACTGGTTCTGCCGACGTCGATCTGTTGAAGATGGTAGGTGTTGAGAGCAAGAACCATACTCTGACATATAAGATCAACCTCTCTTACAGCACGACCAGTGCCAACGACCGTACCTGGATTCCCGCCTGGATTCAGAGTAACCGTGTGTATCTGGCCAAGGAGAACGAGCGCCTGACTAAGGCTCACCGCAAGTATACCGATGCCCTGATTGAGAACACCCTGACCTGGGACGGTACGATGGGGCTGCATCATGCAAACCTCGTGGTCGGCCAGACCTTCGAGGAGGAGAACACTGCCACGATGGACGTGACGGGCATCAACCTCTCAGAGCCTTACTTCCTGCAGTTGCAGAACGCCGGTTCATGGAATGCCAACAGTTATGAGGCAAAGCATACGCTGGCTTCTTATCTTGCCCGTCTGAACTATGACTATGATGGAAAGTACCTCCTTTCTGCGATTGTACGTCGTGACGGTAGCTCCCGTCTGACAAAAGACAAGCGCTGGGATACCTTCACTTCATTCTCCTTGGGTTGGCGCTTCGATAAGGAAAAGTTCTATCCCATCGATCGTAACATCGTGAATATGTTCAAGCTCCGCGCCAGCTACGGCGAACTCGGTAACGAGGCTTCTGTGGCTGACTATGCCATCCAGGCCACGATGCTCCGTAACAACATGACCTACAGCTTCGGCAACCAGGCCGTCACGGGTTCTGCCATCTCGACTTTCGTCAACGAAGACCTCACCTGGGAGAAGAGAAAGACCTATAACGTGGGTCTCGACCTTGCTTTCTTCAACAACCGTATCGAATTCACTGCCGAGTGGTATAAGAACAAGTCGGTCGACCTGCTCTACAATGTGCCTGTGCCTGCCAGTGCAGGTGTGAGCAACACTACTGTGACCATGAACGCTGCATCGCTGGAGAACAGCGGTTTCGAGTTCTCGGTGACCTATCGTAACAACGACCATGCGCTGAAGCATCAGATCAGTGCCAACCTGAGCACTCTTAAAAATAAGGTGACCTCTCTCGGCTTCGGTGAAGAGAAGTATATCTCTGGTGCATATATCACAGAGGTAGGCCAGGAAGTGGGTAAGTTCTACGGCTGGGACTACCAGGGCATCATCCGCACGCAGGCACAGCTTGACGAGCTGAACGCCATCGCACAGGCAAAGGGCTTCCAGGAGTACCAGGCAGGTGCACAGGTGGGTGACTGCTACTATGCCGACGTGAACGGTGACGGACAGGTGAACGGCGACGACCAGACGGTGCTCGGAAGCGGTCTGCCCGCAGTGAACTTCGGTCTGAGCGCACACCTGGAGTACAAGATGTTCGACCTGAGCATCTCTACCTTCGGTGCTCTCGGCTATCATGTGACAGACTTCCTCTACAACACGCTGACTTCCAGTTACGGCTACGGCAACCACGACGTGTCTGTGCTCAACGCCAACCAGTGGGATGGAGGTACCTACATCTCAGACGTGCCCCGCACCTATCTGTCCAACACCGCCTCGCTGGCTTGGAACGACCTGTTCAGCAGCCGTCAGATTCAGAATGCTGCTTATTGGAAGATTGCAAACGTAGAGTTGGGTTGCAACCTGCCTAACAAGTGGTTTGGAAACTATGTATCGGGTGTCCGTATCTATGTGTCGGCACAGAACCTCTTGACTATCACGGGCTACAAGGGCTACAACGTGGACTTCGCCGGAGGCACGTTCTCTCCAGGCTACAACTACTGCTCTTATCCTACACCGCGTAGCTTCATGGCTGGTCTGAACTTCACCTTCTAAGGAGAATCGAAAATTGAAAAAAGATAATTGATAATTGAAATACGATATGAAACTATATAAAATTTCCTTCGCCCTTCTGTTAGGCCTTGGCACGCTCACCTCGTGCGAGGACAAGTTGGACGTGATGAATCCCAACCAGCAGACGACGGACATCTTCGGCCAGGAGGTCTCTGACTTGGATGAAAGCGTGATTGCCTGCTACAACCATATCCGTATGGAGGGCACTTTCGCCCGTGTAGGTTATATGCTCGACGTGTGCCGTGGCGACGAGGTGTGGAACTCCTCGCAGGTGTGGTACATGCCCTACGACGACTTGAACGTCGCCTTCACTGACGAGATCGGCCAGTGGCCCTGGCGCGACTGGTACTATACTATTAAGGTGTGTAACTTCATCACCTCAAAGCTCGATGGCGACGACAGTGCCCTCTCTGAAACGTACAAGCGCATCAAGGGTCAGGCTCTGTTCATCCGCGGACTATCGTACTACATGCTCGCAGGCTACTACCAGAACCCGATGCTCATCACCGACTACAGCGTGTATGAGACACTGACGGGTCTGTATGTTCCCAACAGCACCTACGACGAGGTGTGGGATCAGGTAGAGAAGGATTTCCGTGAGGCTATGGACCTGCTGCCTTCGCGCGACCTCGGTGGTCAGTGGGCTCAGGGCCGCGCCACCTGCGGTGCTGCTGCAGGCTTCTATGCCCGCGCCCTGATGATGCGCCACAAGTACAGCGAGGCTCTCAACGTATTGAAGGCTATCATCAACGGCCAGTATGGTACCTATAAACTGATGGCCAACTACGGTGACAACTTCCGTGAAGGCAGCAGGTACGAGAACAACGACGAGAGCCTCTTCGAGGTGCAGTTCCTGGACTACGGCTCACAGGGTGTTGACGATGAGTGGACACCAGTGAACACCAGCCCGAACGCCACCCAAGGCTCGGCCATCGAGAGTAACTTCGGCCCTGGCGACTGCGGTGGATGGGCTGACCTCTCCGCATCACCCTGGCTCTACAACCTGTTCAAGGCTGAGCGCACCACCAGCGGCTCGCTCGACCCGCGCCTCTACTGGACCATCGGCACCTACGAGCCCGAGTGGGACGGATTTGAGTACGGCAACAAGATCTATACCATCAAGCAGACTGACGAGTGGACAAATGCAGACATCCCCGTCGTGACCAACAACAACTACGGTGGCCTGCCCGTGGCCAAGCACACCAACCTCCGTACTGGTCTGTATGACAAGGTGGTGACTGGCCTGCACGACGGTATCAACCTGCGCATCATGCGCTACAGCGACGTGCTGCTCCGTGCTGCCGAGTGTGAGAACGAGGTCAACGGTCCCACCCAGCAGGCTATCGACTGGATCAACCAGGTGCGTCAGCGCGCTGGTCTGGCAGACCTGAAACTCGTCGACTTTAATTCGGCAGACAAACTCTTCGAGCAGATCGCCAACGTGGAGCGCCCGAAGGAGTTCGGCTGTGAGTTCGGACGCGGCTTCGACCTCATCCGCTGGGGATTCTTCTACGACAACGGCCGTCTGCAGCAACTCAAGGAGCACGGTGCCGTGAACTTCTGGACAAAGGCCAACTATGGCAACGGTACCATCAACTTCACCCCGAAGGATCCTGTCGACTACAGCACATGCAGCAAGAGTGCCTTCGACAACTGGGTGCAGGGGCACGAGTTCTTCCCCATCTATCAGGGTACGCTTAACGACAACCCCAACCTCGTGGGTAATTCCGCCAACACCAGCGAGAGCAACGCAAGTAAGCTCTACGGTGCTGTCCATCCTGTGGTGAACCTGTGAAAATTGAAAATTGAAAATTGAAAATTGAAAATTGAATAGATTATGAAATACAATAAATTAGCAACAGTCCTCTGTTCAGCCGCCTTAGGGCTGCTGGTACTGACGAGCTGTGAAGGTGCCGACCTGTACAGCATTGACTCGCCAGAATGGCTCTCGAGCAGAGCAGACTCTATTGCCGCTGCCAAGGCCGCCAATCAGGGTGATGAGGAAGAGATCGAAGGCCTCCAGGAGGATGTATATCAGGTTGGTGCCGCCGACTTCTCCACTGGCTGGTGGGCAGCCTTCTCTAAGTACTATCAGATTCCTGAGGGACAGAAGTGGGTGGCTCAGTTCAACCTGAGCATCAACCCTGCTGCACCGAACACCTATAAAAACTTTGCCATGATCATCTGCAATGATGAGGACCGTGGTGCTGCCAACTATAGGGAGTATGGTGCCATCCGATATGACAACCAGCCAAGTGGTAACTCGGAGTGGGGTGATTACATCGATCGTAGTCTGGTGACGAGTGACCTCACCTTTGAGACAGATACCGACACTGGTGTTGACAAACTCGGCGGAAAGGTGACGCTGACCATCGACCGCACATCGGGCGGACTGGTCGTCACGATAACCAACGGTACGGTGACTAAGGTCTACAACCAGACCTCACCGCTGGCAAACCTCAACGAGGATCAGTCGAATACCACCATCCGTGCGTTCCTTGTGCCAGAGGGTTCTTGCATTAACTTCCTCGGTTCTACTATCGAGCCTATCGGAGGCTTCACCTCTCGGGAAGACAAACTGCCCATCGGCCTGGTTCTGAATGGCGTGCCCAAGAAGGTGCTTCAGGGTACCACGCTTGAGGAGGCTTTTGCCAATGTCACCGCTACCGTGAAGTTCGAGCAAGAGGTATCTCTCGACGTGAAACTCTCCGACTTGTCTGTTCAGGCTGTTCCCGACATGAACTCTCTCGGCAAGAAGACGCTCATCGCTGCCTACGCCAAGACTTTCAAGGGCGAGGGTGCCACACCCGTCATTGGAACGGCTGAGTTCGAGGTCGTCGACAAGATGTACACACTGCTGGGTGCTGCTGACAACTCTTCTGCTTGGTGGAGTGAGCACTCTCAGAATATCAAGGTGAATCCAGGTGAGACCCTCGTTACAACATTCACCAACTACACCAGCGGTGGTGGAAACTGGAATAACTTTGTGGTCTGCCTGACGAGTCAGGACGGCGCTACCGAGTATGGTATCCTCCGTTCCGACAACTGGGGCTGGGGTACTGGCTGGGCTGGCGAGGAACTGGCTTCTAAGTGCACACCGAGCGGTGGCCAGGCCGACTGGGCTACATGGCTCGCTGCCATGGACGGTGCTAAGGTGACCATCTACACCACCAACAATGGTGACGGTACATGCGACGTGAAGTGCGTGATGCTGGGCAACGATGGCGTTACCTATAATCAGGACTACATCGGTCTGAATACCGTAACCAACCCCGACGACTTCTACTTCCACCTGACTATTGACAATTGTCACCTTGAGTTTGACGATGTCCTGGGTGCAGACGACAATTCATCTGCATGGTGGAGCGAGCACTCTCCAAGTATTAAGGTGGCTCCAGGTGAGAGTGTTACTCGTCGCTTCCGCAACTACACCAGTGGTGGTGGCAACTGGAACAACTTCGTGGTCTGCCTGACGAGTCAGGATGGTGCTACTGAGTATGGTATCCTCCGTTCCGACATGTGGTGCGGGGGTACCGGCTGGGCTGTCGATGAACTGGCTTCTAAGTGCACACCGAGCGGTGGCCAGGCTGACTGGGCTACATGGCTTGCTGCTATGGACGATGCCATGGTGACGGTCACTGTGAAGAATAATGGCGACGGCACTTGCGATGTGAGGTGCGTGATGCTGGGCAACGATGGCGTTACCTATAATCAGGACTACATCGGTCTGAACACCGTTACCAATCCTGATGATCTCTGGATGCACTTCACGATTGACAACTGTCATCTTGTGTTCGAATAATTTTCGATAGTATATTCCACATGATTAGTTAATCAACCTGGGGGCGGACTTCGTGAAGCCCGCCCCCTTTTCTTTTACTTTTTTTATTTGACAATCCAATGAAAGCGAAAACTCTTATGTGGTCGCTGCTAGCCCTCGTTGTCTCTATGCCAGCGGCAGCACAGCACCACCTGCGACATACTGATTTCCAGACGGACACACCGATGGTCCACGACCCGGTGATGGCCTACGAGGATAGTACCTATCACCTCTTCTGCACCGGCATGGGCATCCAGCACATCACGTCGAAGGACCGCAAGACCTGGACGGTGAAGACTGAGCCCGTGATGAGCGTCATTCCCAAATGGACGATGGACTCCGTGCCCGGCTTCCGACTGCATGTGTGGGCACCCGACGTGATCAAGTACCGCGGCAAGTGGTGGCTCGCCTATAGTTGCTCCACCTTCGGCAAGAACGGCTCGACCATCGGCCTGCTCTCTAACCGCTCACTCAACTTCCCTGTCTGGGAGGACGAGGGCAGCATCGTGACTTCCCGCGAAGGGCGTGACAACTGGAACGCCATCGACCCGAACTTCGTCATCGATGACAACGACCAGCCGTGGATGGTGTGGGGATCGTTCTGGGACGGTATCCAACTAATCCGTCTCGACACGACGATGCACGTGGCCAAGGGCGAGAAGCCCCGTACGATTGCCCGCCGCTATAACCTGAATAGCAAGGATGCCAAGGCTGCCCTGCCCATCAATCCCAATCCTCCGAAGAACCCGACATCCGACTTTGCCGGGCCAAATGCGATTGAGGCTCCGTTTATCTTCAAGCACGACGGCTGGTACTACCTCTTCGTCTCCTGGGACTACTGCTGCCAGGGCTCGAAGAGCAACTACCGCGTGGCAGTCGGCCGCTCGAAGACGGTGGATGGCCCGTATCTCGACCCTGCCGGTATCGACATGCGCTATGGTGGTGGGAAACTGTTCTTAGAGGGCGACAAAAAGGCCTTTGAGGCTGCCGGACACTGTGCCGCCTATACGATGGACGGGCAGGACATCTTTATCTGCCACGGCTATAGCATAGCCCATGAGGGTGCCTCCATCCTCATCCAGCGCCCCATCAGTTGGACGCCCGACGGCTGGCCTGTGCTGAAGGATCAGTAAGAGTGACGACGAAACGGGCACCTGCGGTATAGTTGCCGTCGAGGGTGAGCGTGCCGCCAAGCAACTCTGTCGCGCGGCGGGCAACTGTCAGGCCAAGCCCGATACCCTGCTTGAATGTATCTACCTTATAGAACCGCTCGAATATCTTCTCCTGATGTTCGGGCGGTATTCCTATACCCGTGTCCTCCACCTCGATCTTCAGCAGCCCGCCGGCTTCATACAGTCTGACGGTCACACGGCCCTGCTCGGTGAACTTGAGGGCATTGCTCATCAGCCGGGCGAGGATCTTACTGAGGGCATTGGCATTGCTGCGGATGGTGAACCCCTCGGGCAGACTGCTCTCAACGGAGATCTGCAGATGCCCTGCGTTCTGCTGCTCGTAGTCGGCGACAACAGAGCGGCATAATGCCGCCACATCCACATCGTCGTCTTTCGCATACTGGCTCTGGCTCTCACTCTCCGACAGTTCCAGCAGTTCATTCACGAAGTTGGTGATCTCCTCCGTGTTATGACCGATATCGGCAAGCATGCGGTTGCGGTCTTCCTCCGACACCTCGTAGTCGGGGTTGCTGACCACCTGCGCAAAGCCGGTGATGATGTTGAGCGGCGTACGTATCTCGTGGCTGATATGCTGCACGAAGGCTGTCTTCATGCGGTCCGACTCCTGGGCATGCTCCAGGGCAGCGGCCAGTTCCTCGTTCTTGCGTGCCAGCAGTCTGGCGGCTCGCTGGCGGAAATAGGCGAAGACGAGCAGGCCGATGATAATCAGCAGCGACACGCTCACGGCATACCAGAAGTGGTTCTTCTGCTCCTGTATGCGCATGGCGTCGAGTTGATACTGGGAGTCCATCTCGCTGAGTTGCCGGCGCAACTGACTGACAGAGGATGAGTTGCGCCGCTCCATCATCTGCCGCAGTGTGTCGTAGGCCTCATCGCTCCGTCCCAGGTTGCGGATGATTTCTGTGCGCAGCAGGTTCAGTCCCCAGCGCAGGCCCGAGTTCAGGGTGCCGCTCATCTGCTGCATCTCGTCGGTCACGGCCAGTGCCTTCTCGTAGTCCTTCCGTGCCAGGTAGTATTCGGCGATGGCCCGAAGGGCCTCGTAGCGCGTCATCTCGTTGTTCGTGGCCAGTTTGTGCTCCAGCCGCCCCACCAGTATGCCGGCCTTGTCGAGATTGCCGCGCCGCACCTCCATCAGCGTCTCCACGTTCAGCAGGTTGTCGTGCACGGTACGATACGCCAGCGAGGTCGTGTCGATGTCGTTCGACAACTGTGTCCACAGTTGCTTGCCTTCCTCCACCACCCGCAGTTCCTCATCGTAGTCATGCGTCAGTTCCAGCATATAGGCGTAGATATAGTAGATGCCCAGGATGGCGAGCGTCGGCTTGTGGCGCCGCAGTTCCCCGAGACTCTCCTTCAACTGTGCGGCTGCCTCGGCATGGTCGCCGATATAGCCGTAGAGCCATCCCATCTGTGCCAGCACCGAGGCGCGGCCGTAGTCGTGGTGATGGTCGATGGCAAAATTGTAGAGTTCGCGGCACTCGCGCAGTCCTGCCATCGGCTGGTCCTCGCGCAGCACCTTCATCTGGATGGCGAGGTTGGCCACATAGTAGTAGTACTCCCACTGATGGTGTTCGGCAAAGTAGGCCAGTGCCTTGTCTTTCCCGGCATAGATACTGTCGGTCTGCGAGCGCAGCCCGTAGTTCACAAACCGCTCGTAGAGGGCATCGCCCTGCTTCGTAGCATGACCTTCCACTATCCCGCTGCCTGCTGTCAGCAACAGGATAGTGACAAGGGGTTGGATCTTACCCATGTGGGCATTATTTTTGGCAAAAAGACCGCTGAAATGTTATCTGACGACGAATTTCTTGCCGTTCTGGATATAGATGCCCTTGCGCTGAGGCGTCGTGATGCGGCGGCCTTGCAGGTCGTAGATAGCATCCTGATCCATCTGGGTAGCCTTGATGCTCTGGATGGCTGTGGCAGGATTGGTGCAGTAGCCCCATACGGTGACACCGTTGCTGGCCAGGGCGGTGAATGCCGCTACCTTGTCATCCTTTGGCTCCATCGTCTGCTCCACCATCACGCCTTTGTACTCCGTATTGCCCAGTTTGATGGTGATATACGACGTGCCTTCCTGGATGCTCCAGGTGCCTGTCTGCTCACCGCTGATGGTGCCGTCGGCATTCAGTTTCACCTCCACGGGCTTGGCAGCCTCTTTCTTGGTGTGGTTGAGTTTATAGGGATGCACCAGCAGTTGGTAGTCGCCTGCTATATACTGTGTAGCAATCTGCTGGGTGGTGGCGATATCGGCACTCTTCACCTCTTCGCCTGTGTATTCAAATGGGGCAGCCACCAGCCAGCCGTCCTCGTTCTGGAACACCTGGTGGACACGTACCTGATGCTCCTCGCCACGGTTCTGGAAACGGGTGTGATAGACCAGGTAGGTGCGTCCGTCCTCTGCGGCAATGATGGAGTTGTGACCCTGAGAACGCTCACCATTGTTGCCCTTGGCCTGATTGCCCCAGGTGGTATAGGCTCCGAAGATGTTCACGCCACGGTTGTCGTTGGCATCAGGACCGAAGTTCAGCCTGTAATTGCTGAAGACGGCATCCGTCGCGTTGGTGTCAACGTATGGTCCGTCGGGCTTCTCTGAGCGGAACACGCGCATCTGGTAGCCGCCGTTGTTATAGTCGCCTGCCACACCACCTGCTGCCAGTCCGCCGTAGGTCATGAAGAGGAAGTAGTAACCACCGATATACTCGATATAGGAGGCCTCGCCAGAGACATAGTTGCCACCGGCGATTTTCTTGCCGTAATAAGGATCGACAGTGATATTGTTGCCTGTACCTGTCAGTTCATATTCCACGTCATAGTCGCGCAGACCGGTATTCTCGTCGAGTTCCAGCATCCAGATACCGCCGCTCCACGAGCCGTACGACATCCATAGTTTGCCGTCCTCGTCGTAGAACACACAGGGGTCGATACAGTTGGGGTAGCGCTCGCCCCAGTTGCCTGGTATTAGCGTTCCCTTCAGGACATAGCGGCTGGGCAGTGTGCTCTGCTCGCCAAGTACGATCTCCAGGTCGGTATCCTTATAGGCATCGCCAGTATGGAAGCCGCTGACGACGACGGGTGCCTGATAGCGGTAGGGGCCTTCGATGTTGTCGGCAGTCAGCAGGACGATGCTCGAATACCAGTTGTCGCCATTGATGCTCATATACATGCACCACTTGTTCATCGCCTTGTTCCAGATCACGTCGGGTGCCCACTGGTTGCCCGAAACGTCGTACTTGGCACCACCTTGTGTACCACCGCGTGCCGACCACTTGACGGCGTCAAAGTTGTAGTCGTATTCCTTGCCGCCCTTCTTCACCTTCGTCACCTCAGGTGAGGTATAGGCCACGTTAGGATCGGCGTTATTGCTCGTGGCCGTCTGCCAGGGAGCGGTGAAGGCCGTCCAGTTCATGAGGTCGGCCGACTTGGCTGAGGCGCGGTGCGAGCCAAAGATATAATAGGTCTGGGAGTTGGGATCCCACACGATGCTGGGATCATGCACGCTCACGCGGGTCAGCGAATAGGCTGCAGCAGCCATGGGGAGCACTGCTGACAATAGCAGGAATAGATATTTTTTCATCACAAATGTAGAATTTAGTTATATTAGAGTGCAAATATACAGATTATTTCTGAATCCGGCAAAATTTTTAAAGGAAATTGTGTATCTTTGCAACCATATTGGAAACTACTATAATAATTAAGGAATGAAACAACTACTACTGTCCCTCTTCGTCCTGGCAAGTCTGACGACCTCTGCCCAGTCCTGGACGGCCGACAACGGCAACGGTACCTTTACCAACCCGCTTTTCTATGATGAGTTCTCTGATCCCGACATCCTCCGCGTGGGCGACGACTATTACCTCGCTGGCACCACGATGCACACCGTGCCCGGACTGGTGATCCTCCACTCCAAGGACCTCGTGAACTGGGAGAACATCTCCTACTGCTTCGACCGCTTTGACTTCCCTGACGATGCCTTCTCGCTGAAGAACCACAAGGAGATCTACGGTCAGGGCGTGTGGGCACCAGCCATCCGCTATGCCAATGGTCAGTTCTATGTGTTCACCAACATCAACGGCAAGGGCCTGCAGTGCTATACCTCGAAGGACATCCGTGGCCCGTGGAAGCACCATAACATGCAGGGACGCATCTACGACCTCTCCGTGCTCTTCGACGACGATGGCAAGATCTATGCCATCCACGGCTATGGCGAGGTGAAGTGTACGGAACTGAAGCCCGACATGAGCGGACCCATCGAGGAGACGGAGCGTACCATCATCCCCGAGGGCAACGCTGTGGGCGAGGGCCATCATATCTATAAGATTAACGGGATGTACTATCTCATCTCCACCGACTACCGTCCCAACGGGCGCACCCTCTGCTCTCGCTCGAAGAGCATCTGGGGACCCTACGAGACCATCACCATCACTGCCGACGAGACCTTCGGCTACCATGCTGCCTCGCTGACACAGGTGCCCGAGGGCGAACAGTACCGTATCGGGCACGACGGCACGAAGTTTGGCATCCCCGAGGTTGACAAGGACGCCACCGCCTGCACGAACATCCATCAGGGGGGCATCGTGGAAGACCAGAGCGGACAGTGGTGGGCACTGCTGATGATGGACTTCCACTCCATCGGACGCACCGTCACCCTCGCTCCCATCACATGGAAGGACGGCTGGCCCATGCTGGGACTGGAAGGAAACCTGGGGCGTGCACCTCGTACGTGGTTCAAACCGAATGTTTCGAGGAGTGAGGAGAGCGAAGTGAGGAGGGAGATTACTCCACACGCTCCTTATGTGCGTTCTGAGAACTTCAACGGCAAAGCGCTGGGCCGTGTCTGGCAGTGGAACCACAATCCCGACGACACGAAATGGAGCCTGAAGAAAGGTCGCCTGCGCCTGCAGTCGATGCCTGCCGAACAGTTGATGTGGGCCCGCAATACGCTCACCCAGCGTGTCATCGGCCCCCAGAGCATCGCCACCGTCGAACTCTATACAAAAGGCATGAAGGACGGCGACGTGGCAGGGATGGGTAATATCAACGTGCCCTGTTCGTGGATTGGCATCGTGAAGGAAGGCAAGCAGCTGACATTGCGACGCTTCGAGCAGGCGGATAACGATACCATCGACGTGCCTGTCGCCATCACTGATGGTAAACTCTACCTTCGC
>ODAI010039466.1_pt1 | contig 19543 bp, 12 predicted proteins | sample 1539321 | NCBI WGS metagenome assembly ODAI01 (sample SAMN02144231, study PRJEB22623) | gut metagenome | biome: sheep rumen | host: Ovis aries | place: New Zealand
CCACCGGGTGCACTCCGTTAGCGCCCGCCGGGGACCCTCAATGCCGATTGTGAGGGGCTCGTTGAGTGGGTCTTTGGGCTGCCTCAGGAGATGGTCCCGTGATGGTCAGGTTCAAAGACACGAGCATCACGGGATCATCTCCCGGGAACGGCTTAACCGCGATGCGGGAACGTCCCTTTCGGGTAAGTCGTACGTTTGTAGAGAGTACCGCGTTTGGTAGCTACGACGGATTCGACTCTCCCGTCCGGATAGCGTTTCCGGCTGACTACCCCGGACATCGTCTTGAACGGGGCTTCCAAGGTGAATTTGAGTGCCATAATCAATTAGTTTTTAATATAAATAACTTTGTTTCCCGTCGGATTAGCCATTTGCCAACCGTCGCGGGGTTCGGTAGTGTGATAACGGGCATAATAGTCCGCATAGGAGAGGGTTTGTTGTTTGGGCAAACGGGCATTTTCTTCCATCGCCCGCAAGGGGTCATAGTGCACAAACTTTTTTTGTTCCAGTTTGGTGCGAATGGTGTTGTAAATGCGTTGCTGCGTTTGAGGCGGATAGGTGGACCATAGTGCCGCACATTCCGTTTCGCGCTTGGCACTCGATCCGTGGGCCCGAAGCAGCTGCCATAAATCGTCAAATAAACTCATAAACTTAAAATTTAATATTATTGGTGTTACAAAAGGTGGTGGTACGTGTTACGTAACACCTTTACGTAACACCTTTTTTTCTTTTTAATTTTCTTTTGCTTCTTTTCTTTTATCGGCTTTCTTTTTCAAAGCAAGCCTCTAACGATCTGCTTACGCCGTATGCTTTTATCGGCTTTCTTTTTCGCGTTCGTTCGAAAGACGGTGCAAAATTACTGCAAATTTTGTCAAGTCGTCTGCACTCAGTGCCACTTTGGGTTTCAGGAGTAAGATTTTTCGTAATTGTCTGTCATTCAAGCCGAAAAAAAAGCCTAACATAATGTAGGCTTTTGAGAAAGAATAGTTTTCGGCAGTGGTCAATTCATAAAAGACCGCTTGAATCAAGGCATTTCTGCAGGCAAGGCGTGTTGCCCTGTCGATAGTTTCTTTTTTTTAGTCATAATGGTTGATTTTTTGATGGGTTATAATACATAAAATAGGCTCACTGTGATCAGTGAGCCTAAGGAGTATTTTATTAAACAAAAGTTACATCGTGGCGGTGAGGAATGTAGCGTTGCCGAAGATGTAGAGAACATTTTCGGATGCCGGAACGAGGAGGGTTTCTCCTTGTTTGACATGAATGCCGTTGATATGCGCTTCCCCCCAGAGACAAACGACCACCACAAAGGCATCCGTGTGCAGGTCAATCTCGGCCGCCACTTGCACCACTACTCTATTAACCGTGAAATAGGGGCAATGGATAAGTTCGGAGTTGGGTTTGGTAGAATCATAGGACGTGCGGTACTCCGGCCAGACCTGATAGTCGATAGCTTCTTTGGCTTCGGCTATATGCAGTTCGCGGGGATTGCCATGCGCATCCTTGCGTCCGAAGTCATAGACGCGGTAGGTGATATCCGAAGTCTGTTGGATCTCAACAAGAAAATTACCCGCTCCGATGGCATGCAATCGTCCGGCAGGGAGGAAATAGAGGTCTCCTTGGTGGGACTCGTGAGTAGCGATGACATCTTGTAAGCCCCTCCCGACCTCCCCATCAGGGGAGGAGACCAAGCGCTCGTAGTCATCGGGGGTGATGGATTTGCTGAGACCGGAATAGATTTTGGCTCCGACATCCGCCTTGACGACGTACCACATTTCTGTTTTGCCCGGGCATTTATGGCGCGCTTTCGCCAGTTTGTCATCGGGGTGCACTTGTACGGAGAGGTCCTGCCGAGAGTCGATGAACTTGACGAGCAGGGGGAACTGATTGCCGAACTTCTTATAGACGCGTTCGCCTACAAGGAGTCCTTTGTATTTGTCGATGAGCTGAGCGAGGTTGAGACCGAGATCCACATCACCGATGATGCCGCGTTCAACTGCTATGGACTCATGTCCGGGGACGGCACTGATTTCCCACGACTCGCCGATATTCGGCTGCGCGGTATATATGCCCTTGAAGGGCGCAATCTGATAGCCACCCCAGATGGTGGTCTTCAAGTACGGAGCAAACTTGTATGGTTTCATAATCTTTCTATTAGTTCAATACACATGCGGGAGTTGTGGTAGGGGCATTTCCAGAATCCGGCTTTGTCGTGGGTACAGTCGGGGGTTCCGTCCGGCAGGACTGACCAGAACCATTCGCCGTTCTCGCGGTCTATCAAATGGGTTTGGATATAGCGGAATGCCTCCTCGGCTAACTGCAGGTAATGCGGGTCGGGGTTGTCTTGGTATTGGTCGAGGTACCCGACGACCGCTTCGGCAAAGCACCACCACTCTTTCTCCTTGAGGATACTCTCACGTGCGGCAATAGCGAGACGGGAAGATATTTTTCCTATTTTCTCATTTTCACATTGATTCATTTCGAGCACATCCTGCGCCTCACGGATGAGCCAAGCGGCTTCTATGTCGTGTCCGGGGGAAGTATGGGTGTTAGATGGCTGCCATTGCTCATCAAAGAAGAGAAGAAGATGCCCGGTTGCGGGGTCAAAGATACGGTTGGCAAAGATGTCGATGAGGTTACGTAGTTGGCGCTCCACCCGATCTTTTGTACATTGCAGTTCGTTCCCTTGTTCCTTGAGCACCCGATAGAGATTGGTATATGCTTCCAGCACATGGAGGTGGGTGTTCATGGTAAAAGTACCATTCTCGTCTTTTTCGGAAAGGCGCATGTCTGCTATCGGCTGCCAGTCGCGGGTGAGAGCCTCGGTGTAGCCATTTACCATGTACGATTGGAAGGCGTGCGTCTCGATGTCGTCAAAGAGATGGATAGCGGCATTGAGGGCTTCTCTATCTTGGGTAGCGCGATAGTACTCCGCCAGACCGTATATGGCAAAAGCGATAGCATAGGTCTGCTTCTTGGTGTCCAGCGGGGTACCATCGGCATTAAGCGACCAATAGACACCACCGTACTCCCGGTCCATAAAACGGGTGATGAGATAGTCCTTGGCACGGGTAGCAAGGATGCGGTAAGGCATCTTATGGACGAGCCGCGTAGCAGCAGAAAAGGTCCATAGGATGCGGGCATTGAGGACGGCTCCTTTCTCTGCATCCTGATGCAGGATATTATGTCCATCTATGCGACCATAGAAACCGCCACGGGTATTATCCACCATGCGGTTGATCCAGAAAGGAAGGATATTGGTTTCGAGCAGAGACTGCGCTTCTGCTCGAAGATTTGATATTTGATATTGGATATTTGACATTTTTTATTACTCAATCTCAATTACGTTGAATTTGAAGGGCGGCATCGATCTCTTTCATGCGTGCCGTAGTGAGGGGATAGAACGATACCACCAGGACGGCAATGATACTCACCGCAGCCGGTATGAAGGACATGAGACAGCGCAGGCAGAGGAGCGCAGAATCCGGCTGAGGTAATTGAGAATTGACAATTGACAATTGAGAATTATACCCGCAGGCGGCAAGAAGCCACAGGGCAGCCGAACCGCCGATAGCACCGCCGAACTTCTGCGCCATGGAGGACGAGGAAAAGATCAGTCCTGTGGAGGCTGTTTTGTATTTCTGCTCGGCATAGTCGGACACATCGGCGTACATCGACCATACCAGAGGAGACATCACTCCCGTGAGCATAGAGATAAGTATCTGAGCGAGGAGCATGAGCCAGAAGCCGGTCTGCGAAACAGGAATAAAGAAGAACAGGACGGAGAGGATGCAGAGGGCTATATTGACCGCGATGAAGGTCGTTTTCTTCCCCCACCGTGCAGCGATAGGCACGCAGAGTGCGACACCTATCATATTAGAGACCTCGCCTACAGCAAGGAACAAGCCGGCGTAAAACAAGAACGACCATCGACCGATAGCCAGTTGCGCTCCGGCAGGGATGATGTCGGCGAAGTAGTAGGCTACGGTAGCACCGCGGACGGTACAGAAGAGATTAAAGCAAAGGGCTGCACCGATGAGTATCCACCAGGGTTTGTTGGAAAGCAGTGCCTTGAAATCCGAACCGATAGAGACAGTGGAGACCGTCTTGAGTTCCTCTTTCGTCAGCAAGAAACAGCAGATAAAAAGGACGAAACAGGCAGCAGCAATGACTACCATCGCCCAGAACCAGCCCTGAGGCGTATTGTAGCCACCGAGGGCGTTGCAGAGCGGTTCCCAGAGAAAGAGGGCAAAGAATGAACCGCCATAGGCGAAGAACATACGGAAGGACGAATAGACCGTTTTCTCCTGCGAGTCGGCAGTCATCACGCCAAGCATAGCCCCATAGGGCACGTTGATGCCCGTATAGACGGTCATCATGAGGATATAGGTGGCGTACGCCCAGACAAGTTTGGCGGTGTACCCCCAGTCCGGCGTAGTGAAAAGCAAGATACCTGCGATGGAGAAGAGCGGCGCCACAAAGAGCAGGTACGGACGGTACTTGCCCCACCGTGTCTGCGTGCGGTCTGCCAGAATACCCATCATCGGATCGGAGACTGCGTCCCAGATACGCGTGACAAGGAGGATGATTCCTGCATCCTTGAGCGAGAGACCGAAGATGTTGCTATAAAAGAACGGCAGGTAATAGGAAAAGACTTTCCAGAACATCGACGAGGACATATCGCCGAAACCGTAGCCTACGTGGCGAAGCCACTTGTTATTTACCATTTTGTCATTTACCATTGGGTCATTTATTTAGACATTGAGGCATTTTTGGCGACGAGGGCTTTGATCTTCTCCACGGAGGCAGAGGTGGTGAGTCCGTCTTCGGGGGTATGAAGGCAGTAGTCAAGAAGCTGCTCCACGGTAGTGGTGGCTACATGGAGCCGGGTGTCTGCGGAGGCGTAGTAGATAAAGACACGGCGGGTGTCTTTGTCATTTGACATTTGACGTTTGACATTTGACATTTCCTCCACTATCCAGCCGTTGGAAAAGGCAACATTCATGACATCGCCGATGTATTCGTATCCTTCGGGCACGAGAAACCATCCGCCTGGTCGGGCAATGACACGTGTTGGGTCGTCGAGGGCGGTCATATACATATAGAGCACATAACGGAGTCCGGAAGCGGTAGCACGTACGCCGTGGGCGAGGTGCAGCCAGCCTTTGGCAGTCTTAATGGGTGCGGGTCCTTCGCCGTTCTTGACCTCATAGACGGTGTGATAGGCACGGGAGAAGATGATGCGTTCGTTGCGCACCTCGGCGTGGGTAATGTCGGGGGTAAGTGTCCAGCCGATTCCTCCGCCTTTGCCGGTCTCGATAAAACCGTCCTGCGGGCGGGTATATAAAGCGTATTGCCCGTCCACAAACTCAGGGTGCAGCACTACATTTCGCTGCTGGCAGAGGGATTTGAGGTCATCGAGCCGTTCCCAATGCACAAGGTCCTTGGTGCGGGCGATGCCGGCTGCTGCAGTAGCCGCCGAGGTATCGAAAGGCTTGGTCTCATCATGACGCTCCACACAGAAGATGCCGTATATCCATCCGTCCTCGTGGCGCGTGAGGCGCATGTCATAGACGTTCGTTGCGGGTGCGTTATTGCCGTCGGGCATGGTGACAGGTTCGGGCCAGAAACGCCAGTTGTCGATGCCGTTGGGCGACTGGGCTACGGCAAAGAAGGATTTGCGGTCCGCTCCTTCCACACGTGCTACTACGGTGTATTGGCCTTCAAAAAGGATGGCTCCGGCATTGAGCACCGCATTCATCATGATGCGCTGCATCAAGTAGGGATTGTCCTGCTCATTGAAGTCATACCGCCACTCCAGCGGCGTATGCTCCGCCGTGAGAATGGGGTATTGGTATTTGGTATAAATACCCGTCGAAAGTCGAAAGTCGAAAGTCGAAAGCCCATTTTCCGCCATCGGCTCATTGGGACGAGTAAGGAGTGCTTCGTGGGCGGCACGGAGAGAGGATAGTTTAGATTGGTAATTGGTCATTGGTGATTATAATTGGTTGATGAACTTCTTAAAGTATTCCGCTTCGGGGGTGCCTGGGAGAGGGAGGAAGTAATGGGTAGGAATATCCCATGCGTTGCGCCAGACGAGGACGTATTCGATGTCCGGGTATTCACGCAGGAGCGGCAGGAGGACGGTAGTGTACCAATTAGGGCACCGAAGCGCCTCGCAGCCGGTCTCTGTAAAAGCGAAGCGTTTGCCGTGCTCCTTTGCCAGTCTTGCCGCTGCGTCCAGTTGCCGGTGGGCACGGTACAGATAGTCCTCTGTGCCTTCGGCTCCGCCGTGGTGGTAACAATCGGTACCGATGATATCCACGTATTCGTCGCCCGGGTACCACTCTGCGGTCTCGCGGTATGCCCCTTCGGGCGTATCTTCATAAAGCGTCAGTTTGTCCGGGCTATATGCGTATAGCGCATTGATATCCAATATATTCATGTAGTTGCGCGTCCACTGCCAGAGGGCGATATAGTCCTGAGCCGAAGCGGCTTCCCTGCCCCACCAGAACCAATTGCCGGACTGCTCATGCCAGAGGCGTACGATGAGTTGGTCCGGTTGGGTCTGCAAAGCGGCAACCTGTGCCACGAAAGCTGCTGCGCGTTCTATCCATACCTGCATGGTGTCATGTACCTCGGTGTCGGGGTCGATAACTTGCGCCAGGCAGGGCGTAGTGTCCCATGAGTTGCCGCCTGTCAGCGGGTTGCGGGCATGCCAGGAGAGGGTCACTTTACCGCCGCGCTCAAACTGACGGGCACACTCCTCCAACATACGGGAGAACGGCACCGAGTCGAGGTTGCGGGAGTGGTTCAGTTCGATACCACCGATGTCAAAACCGATGAGATCGGGATATTGCCCTGTGACGTCACGGATGCAGGAACGGGTATCGGCATAGGTACTATCCGCGAGGCGCTGCCAGCCGGAGCCATAGACTACATCATCCTGGTGACCAAAGAGAACTCGCAGTTTGGTCGGCTGACAAGCCGCGAGAAGGACGAGGGACAGAAGTACGATGTACGATTTATGTACGAAGGAAAATAAGGGTCTCATTTCAACTCAAAGATGCGGGAGGGGTAATCGATGTTATATTCCGTAGAGAGGGGTATGTTCAGTCCGACAGACATGAGGTAGGCGCCGGTGAAGGACTTACCGTCTAACTCGCAAGGTTCGCCTTCTCCCCAAGCGTTTCGGTCATGGTGATACGCTACACGGATGTTCTTCTCATGGAGCGTATAGGTGCGGTCAGGATCGAGACCTGCGAGACGGATGCGACGCGAGGACTGCTTCATGAAGGATGATAGTCCGTAGGCAAAAAGGACTGCATGATCTTTCGCATCATTCACATACATGAGCGATGCTACTTGCTGTTTCTCTACAACAGGCACGGGCTCATAGGGTGAAACCAGACGGTACAGGTTGCCTAACTGGATGAGGGGGCGCAGTTCCTTATAATCCGCAAAAGCGACGGTACACTGGGCGCGTTCCTCATCGGTCATGTGCGCCGGCTGGAGCTCCATACCGAGACGACCGGACATCGCTACATCGCAGCGGAACTTAATCGGAGTCGTGCGTCCGGTCATGAGGTAGGGACTGCCGCCAATGTGCTGCGCCATGGCGTTGGAGGGGAAGAAATACGAGGTGCCCCATTGGATATAGACGCGCTGGAGGGCGTCGTTGTTGTCCGACACCCAGAACTCGTCGAAATACGGCATGAGACCATAGTTAGCGCGTCCGCCGCCGGAGGCGCAGTTCTGGATGACCACGTTCGGGTACTTGGCGCGGATGCGTTCGAGCGTCTTGACCAGCCCCAAATGGTAGTCCACATAGAGGTTGGACTGTTTGTCTCGCTGCAGGTAGGTGGAACCGCAGTTCTGGACAGAGGCGTTGGCATCCCATTTGATGTAGGAGATTTCGGGATGTTTAGTGAGTAAGTCATCCACGATATAAAAAACACAATCCTGTACCTTTGGGTTTGTCATATCCAACACCAATTGGGTGCCGCCTCGTCCGAGTTTGAGTTCACGTCCTCGCTCCTGTAGCACCCAGTCAGGGTGTTGTTCATAGAGTTCGGACAGGGTGTTTGTAGCTTCGGGTTCGATCCATATACCGAATTTGATATGCCGCTCTTTGGCGGCATTGGTGAGGGCGTTCAGTCCATTGGGCAGTTTGCGGGTATCGACCACCCAGTCGCCAAGCGCCGCATCGTCGGAGTTGCGCTGGTACTTGCCTCCGAACCATCCATCGTCCATAACGAAGAGTTCACCGCCGAAAGCGGCGATGTCGTTCATCATAGCGAGGATACGCTCCTCGGTGATGTCAAAATAGATACCTTCCCAGGAATTGAGGAGGATGTCGCGGGTGGCATTGCCGTTATGAAGCATGCCGCAAGTGCGTGCCCAACGGTGGAAAGCGCGGCTGACGCCGCCCATGCCTTCGTTCGACCATGTATAAGCCAAATGAGGCGTAGAGAACACTTGTTTCGGTTCCAGCACATACTCGGACGCCATAGGGTCAATACCGGCATAGAAATGAAAACCTTTCTCGTCGGTAGCGGCAATACGTATCTCGAAGTTACCGGACCAGCAGAGTGCCGCACCGAGCACGCGTCCGTAGTTCTCTTGGGGTACGCCGTCCAACGCAATCATTACTTCGGGTGCGTCAAGGTGCGCATTACGTGCGCCATCGGAGTTACGGATAGATTTCACGCCGCGCGTGAGAGGCTCCACGGTAGGCACACCTTCCGCCGCCCAGTTACCGTGAATATGCAGCAAGTGCGGGTTGTCTCCCTCGATAGGCAGATAACCGCTGTCGTACCGCTGCAAGCGCACAGGTCTCTTCTCCGTGTGGGAAATATCGTACCATGTCTCGGTCATCTCCACCGCCTTCCATTGCCGTACATGAATGGTCACATAGAACGGCTGCACAAGGTCTTTCGTTTTGATTACCATTTCCGCATATTGCGAATTGTCGATGTAGGTTGTGTCCTGCGGTCTCAGTTGCAGACTCTGGTCGCCGTCGGCGTGCTCCACAAGGAGCGCCGGAAGATGGATATGGTCGATGTCACCAAAGGTGGGTAACAACTCTATAGCGTGCAACTGCACGCCCACCCAAAGGCAGGCGCACAAGAGCAAGAGATATTTATTTGTTCGTTTCATAGGAAATCCGGTATTAAAATTTATAATGCCGGACCAGTTCCTTTTCCGGTACCAAACCTGACAGTCTGTGAGCCACTTAATAAAGAGGTTGTTGTTTGTACGGAAATAGTTTCCGTTTCTGGTTTCTTATACATCTTCATAGCATTTATACATTTACAGATTAGCTTATTTTACCAATGCGCCGTTGGCATTATATTCAACGCCGTTGCGGAGGATAATAAGTTGTCCGTCACGGATGAACTTGGTAGATCCGTCCATCTTGGCGGATTCGGCATTCTCTACGCCGGTAGTGCCATCTTTATGGAAGACGATACGCATCGGAGCTGGAGTCGGTCCGGCAGCCGAAGCATTATAGCCGCAGCTGAGGTACGCACGGTATGGATCCACGGAGCAAGAGGCATCCTGTACTTGGTAGAAAGCCACACCGTTCGCCCCGTTATTCAACACGTAATTATATGCACCGCTTGTTTGCTCAGCCAATTGGTCAATTTTGGTATAGGTTCCGACGAGTGCGCCATTGGTATAGGTGGCTGTTTTGGAAGAGATGTCATCCGAAGTTCCTTCCTCGCTGACGAACTCATACTCGCCTTCGGCAGCGACGATAAGCACGGGTTTGTCTGCTTCTAGTGCATCCACCTCAGTAGCCCAGATCGTGGCATCGCCGTTGTTAGTGAGCTTGTATGCCTGCACGCCTGTCGGGAGAGTCGGTACATCAAACGGTAAGACGAGCGTAGCCATACCTGCATCGGTTACATTGAGGTAGCCAGCAACGGTGTTGGTCGGTGTGCCCTCTTTGATGAAGATGTCTGTTACCGTGTAATTCACACCGCGAATGACAAGCTTGTTACCGTCTAATTGTTGCTTCATCTTGTAAGTAACAGGGAATTCAACTACCATCGGAGCCTCATCGCCACTCTGGAAATAATACTCTACGGTAGGGTTAAAAATAGTCCAACTATCTCCGTAAGCCAAAGTCACACGTGGAGCGTCTGTTGTGCCAATCTCGGAAACACGGAGACAGAGGATATTACCTACTTGTAAGTCAGACAGTTTAGAAGAGGGTATGTCGAAAGTATTAGACCAATTCCCTATTGCTTGCGAACCAGTCCAAAGAACGGCGTGTTTCAATACGCTGATACCGGTAATGGTCATGTTTTTACCATCAATCTTAATACCTTTCGATGTTAAGAGTGTCAAATCAGCACTATTTAAAGGGAAAGCGATTGATGTTGTACCAGCTTCAGGAGTAACGCAAGAGCCATTCTCGGATGCGAAATTAAATTCATTATCAGCATCAGCACAAGCAAAGATACGGAACTGATCACCATCAGCACTTCCGCTGAGCTCGTATTTAATCACCAGTTTATCGTCCACTTGAATCCCCAAACTGCTGAAGCGTCCACTATACGCTTGAACACTGTATTTCCAAGCATCATTACCTATACCAAGATTTCCGTTGTTGGGGCATTGGTCAAACCCTACCGCCTCTTCCGATACTTTACCGGCATACCCTTTGAAATACAAACTGCTGAGCGTGGCAGAACCTGCACCTGCTAATTTGATAACAATGTTCTTTATTTTGTTACTTTTAAGTGGTAATTGTGCACTTGTATTACCGGCATCAATAGTAATATCATTACTTGCAGTTCCATCCGCATAATCGATGGTATAGTTTACACCTACTGTGCTTGTGCTTGCCAACTCCAGTACCAAAGCTTCGTATTCAGAAGCATCAAAAGCATATTCGCCTTCTCCGAACCAATATTGAGCACCTTTCCACGCTACAGTAGCAGTGATAGTTCCATCAGAAACGGTAGCCTCCTCTCCCTCTCCGTACTTGGAGAATCGAGAGAACTCTAAGTCCTGCGTTACTACCGTGGCGTGGGCGGAGAGGGCGAGGAGTGCCACGGCTAAAATACTAAATAATTTTCTCATAATTGTATCGATTTAATTAATTAGTTATTGTTTTATAGCGATTCCCTCCCGATGTCGTCTTCCGATTACGTGTCGATTACGTCTTGTTTTCGTCCTTTTGCCGTCTTTTTGCCGTCTTTTTTTCGTCTCGTTTACGTGTTTGACAGCAGGAAAACAGCAAAACAAAAGCCAAACGACAGGGAAATGAGAGGGAACTAATAGGACTCAATCATTTGTCCGAGGGCGTTGAATATCTTACCGTCGCGGAGGATATAGAGTTGTCCATTGCGGAGTACTTTGTTACTGCTCACATAGTGATGTTGCACATCCTCTATGGCAGTAGTACCGCTTTTCGGTTTGCCGATGACGATAGATGTGAGGTGATAGCCTTGTCCGCGGATGACTAGACCATGGTCCGCGATATCCTGTGCGATTTCGTTGGAAGCGACCTTGTAGGCGAAGAAGGAGTCATGGCTAGTAACAGCAAGGTCAGTCCAGTCCCAGTTATCTCCGGCTTTGTATGTGAGGGCGAACTGTGCGTTTTCGATAGCATCTGCATAGTAGATTTTGATACTGTCGTCTTTGGCAAGCCCAGCCAACATATCCTGTTGCACATTGTAGGTATCGAATTGTTCACCCGGGTATTCCTCCGCGTTCCATGAGATAGCGAAATCGCCAGTCCAGACATTCGTAAATGCGTATTCAGCAGGAGTCTCGGGTTCCGGTTGTGGTTCGGGTTCATCGCCCGGTTCTTGGTAAGGCAGGAGTTGCAGTTTGGTCACGGTACAGAGTTTGCCTTGGATGGTCAGACCGGAAGTTTTGATATTAGCTACGAGGTCCGCATCAGCCACGGCATAACGATAAGTGCCTGCTGCAGTTAGCGACTCCCAGTTCGTACCGGGAATAGCAGTCCATGGATCGTTAGCGGCGATATTGATTTGGCAATAGGAGTCGGTGAGATCGGTAATGGTGATTGCGATAGAGTCGTTGAGCGCCAAGTTTTGCAGTTTGGCAGCTTCAATGCCGAAGCCGTCATTTCCCTCTGCACCCAGCACTTGTGTACCTTCCCAGAGTGTTTCCACTACGCGGTCAGTCGGTTGGGGCTCCGGGTCTTGCGGTTCGGGGTCTTGGTCTTCGGTTACCAATGTGACTTTGCTGATGAGGCTGTTGTCACCCTGATAGATGTAGATATTCTTTCCCGAGAAAGCTGTAATGTCTTCTTGCGTGAAGGTCAGGTCGAAATGGTCTTCGCCACCGTTGACCCATGGCCACTGGGAGTCGAGCGAAGGGATCGTAGTCTCCGACCAGTCAGGCGCACCTTTGTAGCAGATTTTGAAGTTTGCGCCGGACTCGGGCACAGAGAGATAGATACGGAGAATGTCGCCCTGGTTGAAAGAAGCGACGGTCTCGCTGTTGATTTCCACGCCGTCGGTGTAGGTTGATTCCCATAGTGTAGTCTCCGCTGCGGAGAGGGAGAGGGTGGCAGCAAGGGCTGCGAAGAAAGTAAAGAATTTTTTCATAATAGTTTTTTTATTTTTAACATAGATTATTGCCATCCGGGGTTGTTGGCGTTGATAGCAGAGTTGGTATTAAGTTCCTGTACGGGAATGGGGAAGAGGAGGTTACGAGAGGTTCGTGTTTTGGATACATCGCAATCATCCATACCCACCGCATTCATGGCATCGAGGTAGATGCCCCATCGGATAAGGTCCCATCGTCTGTCGGCTTCGCATGCAAGTTCTTTGGCTCGTTCCTCTAAGATAGCAGCTCGTCGGGCTTCTTTGGTAGCGAGAGGTTTGTCTCCTCCCATGGAAGCACGGAGAGCATTGGAACGTTCCCGCACTTTGTTGAGTTGCAGAAGAGCATCTCCGGGTTTATCCAGTTCGTTGAGCGCTTCAGCATATATGAGGATGACATCGGCGAGTCGTAGGAAAGGCCAGTTGGCGTCAGCGAGGTCGGTAGAAGGGTTAGAGACATCAGCATATTTGGTAGTGAACGCGAGACACTCGTCGGACATTGAATAGCGGTAATTGACCCCGTCGGCATAGATGCCGGAATGCTCCACCTCTGCCATCTGTTGGTACTCGGGTGTATAAGGGTAGTAGAAGCCGGAGTTATCTTCTCTTTGGTATGTAACTCGCCAGCGGTGTTTTACCCCTTGTGTGATGCGATAGTCGTCATGGTCAAATAGGTCATACCAATGACGCGTACATCCGACCCATTGTCCCGACTGTATAAAATCGGTGTTCTCAGGCATGGTGTATCCTTCGTACCAAGAGTGTACGGTGATTTTATAAGTGGCATCTCCTGAGACAGTGCCGATAGAGAAGAGGAACTCGGAGGCAGTAGCATTTGCTTTCTTCCAAAGTTGGTCGTAGTTTAGGAGGGCATAATCGCCATATGTACCGGAAAGGAGTTCTTCCGCCCAATCGGCAGCCTGTTGGTATAGTTGCAGGGGATCCAATGACTCATATCCGGAAACGGTCTGTTTGAAGAACGAATGCGTTTGGAGGGGAGCATATGATTTAGTGCCAGAAGAGAAGTCGTATGCCGTACCGGTACGCACGACCAGTTCCGTTCCTGCAGGCATGGCGTACGAAGCTTCGGTAGCATAGACTTTGGCGAGTAGTCCTGCCGCGGATCCTGCGGACACGTGTCCGGGTTTATAGTCCGGGTCGGTGTTCTTATAGAGCATGCGTGTAGCAGGTTCGAGCAGGGAGATAATGTGATTGAAGACGTCAGTAACCGGTTTGCGTGGTTGGTTGCGGTCGAAATTCTCGGTTTCGGGTTGAATAGGGATCTCGCCGTAAGCACGGACGAGGAGGAAATAGGCGAAAGCCTTATGGAAGCGCAGTTCGCCAAGGGCATTGTTTTTCTGCGCTTCAGTAATATTCTTCATTGCAGCAATTTGTCGTTCAGCTTCGTTAGCTCGTCCAATTAGTCCGTAGCAACCTTTCCAGAGCGCGTCGGTGACATCGCTTTCGCCCTGGAAATTGCCGACACCGAACTTCCCGAATGCCCACGCCGGTCCGGATATATAATCGGCATCAAACTCCAGTACTCTGGGGAAATAACCCCAGCAGAAAATGTCGTATATCCATTTGGAGTAGACACCGGTAACCCATTGTGCGCATGCTTCTTCGCTGTCTCCGATGGCTTTGTCGGTGACGAGGGAAGCGGTGTCTTCCTCAATCCACGAGCAGGAAGGGAGCGTGAATGTGCTGACCGCTAACGCTATAAGACCGATAATAAAAAGTCTATTAGATATATTCTTTCTCATGATAATTTCTCCTTTCATTAGAAGGTAAAGTTAATACCGAGTGAATAGGTGCGTGCTGAGGGGTATGAATAAGAGTCCACCCCGGGGCAAGCGGCATTGGTACCTGCGGCATTAACCTCCGGGTCGTACCATGAATAACGGGTAAGCGTGAAGAGGTTGTTTGCCGTGAAAGTGAAGTTGATTTTCTCAAGCCAAGGCGCCGGTTTATCCCATTGGTAAGCAAGCGTGAGGTATTTCATTTTGAGGAAAGATCCGTCCTCAACCCAACGTGTAGAGGGGAGCCAGTTTCTATAATAATCATCCGTAGCTTTGGGCCAAAGGATGGTAGCTCCGGAGTTTACACGTTCCTCCGTCCATCGTGTGTCGTAGGCTGCGCGTGTGATATTTCCCTGATTCTCAAGTTTGATGTCTTGAAGATTATAGTTGAGGATATCATTTCCGTAAGAGCCAGTGAGCATAAAGGAGAGCGAGAGCCCTTTCCAAGAGACTATAGAAGAGAGCGAACCTGTGAAATCGGGATTGGTATTACCAATAATGGTTCTATCATCCGTTGTGACATATCCGTCGCCGTTACGGTCCTTGTACCGAATCTCACCAACATAGCGGAGCGCATCGGCGTCGGATAGTTCGGCATATGCCTTATTGAGGCGCACTTCGTCGATGGAGTTATAGAATCCGTCTTCCTCATACCCGTATAGTGTTCCAATAGGACATCCGTTGCGTTGTAGGAATACTTGATCAGCTTTGGACCAAAGGGCAGTGGCGTATTGGTCTCCAGAGAGCCCGCCGATTCGGTTACGGTTCAACGAGAAATTGACATCAATATGCCATTTCCAGTCGCTTTTGTCAATCAGTTGCGCCCCGAGGGTAATCTCCACGCCCTGGTTGATGACATGACCTGAGTTCACCATCATCTGGCTATAACCGGAAGAAGACGGTATAGTAATATTCTGGAGCAGGTCGCGGGTTTTTTTCCAATAATAATCGACGGTGAGGTTAATGCGGTTATTGATAAATCCTATATCCAGACCAACATCCGCTTGGTCAGTCGTTTCCCATCGGAGGTTGGTGTTGGCGGGTCCTCTCCAGTCGATGGTAGCGACACCAGACTCCAACGCGCCGGCATAGGGGTAGTTGGCGGCAGTAAGGACGGTGAGCGTCCTATATGCGCCGATGCCCTGGTTTCCTGTCTCACCGAATGAGACACGCCATTTCCAGTTAGAGAGGACCTCCTGGTCTTGCATCCATACCTCGTCAATCATTCTCCATGCAAAAGCTCCGGAGAAGAACGGCGCCCATTTATTTTTGGCAGCAAAAGAGGAGGAGCCGTCCACACGTGCAGAAGCCGTGAAGAGGTAGCGTCCCATGAGGGTGTAGTTGACACGAGCGAGAAAGGACTCGAGCGATTGCTTGGTCTCGCTACTGCGTACCACGGCTCTGTCCACTGCCATGTCCATATTGGCATCCTTGGTAAGGTCATTGGGGAAATTGGAAGCAGACATCGACTCATTAGTTCCCTCACCGCGCTCAAATGTCACACCAAGGACAGCATTAATAGCGTGATTCTCATTGAACTTATGGTCAAACATAAGGAGGGTCTCCAAAGCGAGGCTTTTCCATATATTGGAAGCCTTACCCGCCTTGCCATTAATAGGCGAGCGCCCTTCATAGGTATGGCGATTATAGTAGGTCCCGCGATGACCATCGTTATAACCCAGACCGATATTTTGGCGAAGTTTGAGCCATGGTTGAATCTTAAACTCCAAAAAGGAAGACGAGAACCATGACATCTGCTTGAGGCGGTCTTTGGTATCCGAGACATAATACTGCGGGTTCGCCGCCAGCCAGTTGAGTTCATCGAGCTGCTCTGTGGCAGTATGTACGCCATAGGTAGGCGGAAAGAGCAATGCCGAGCGGATGATATTCTGGCTCTCTGAATTGGTTTTCTGGAAATCCGAAGTAGCCAATGAGAAATGCTGTGATGTTCCGACCTCAAGCCATTTTGTGATGTGCCAAGCGGTGTTAATAGAGAGCCCGAATTTCTCATAGCCGGAGTTCTTGACTATACCCTGCTGGTTGGTGTAGGAGCCGGAAAAAGAATAGTAGCCTTTATCCGTACCTCCGGAGACAGAAGCGAAATACTCCTGCTCCACCCCGGTACGGAATATCTGTTTTTGCCAATCGGCAACGGCAATCTCGGAAAGCGCTCCTGTCTCGGGGTTTGTGACCACCCGAGGGTTAAGATAATCCTCGGGAGATGGTTCATACTCGTTTCCATTCCAGATACCTCGTTGAAAATCGTGCTGATCTGGTTTCCCCATATAGGTTCGTGCGTTATACGCCTGCTCATTCCGATAAAGGGCATAGGTATATGGATCCAGCACGGGGATTGTTTTCATCACTTGCTGTATGCCTACCCGCAATCCCACCTCCACTTTCGGTTTACCTTCTTTTCCTTTTCGGGTCGTAATAATGACCACACCATTGGCACCGCGCGAACCATAGATAGCTGTTGCAGAAGCGTCCTTGAGCACCTCAATTTTCTCAATGTCGTTGGGATTAATCATTGAAAGAGGGTTTTGGGTCTGGCTCACTCCATCATTGGCATCAGAGGAAGGCATGTTATTAGGATCGGTGCCGAAAGGTACTCCGTCCACTATATAGAGGGGTTGCGAGGAGGTTGTAAACGAGTTGGCACCGCGCACGGTAATGCTAACTCCCGAACCAGGTGCTCCGTCGGATTGCTTGACATCCACTCCGGCAATCTTTCCCTGAATACCCATCGCCGCATTTGTCTGTGCGCCGGATAGCAGTTCCTCTGATTTGATTTGGCTGACCGCACCGGAGAGGTCGCGTTTCTTCATCGTACCATACCCGATGACCACCACTTCGTCCATCAGTTGGGCATCCTCCACAAGCGTCACTTCCACCGAGGTCTTACCTTTGATATTCACCACTTGGGTCTTATAACCTATCATGGAGATTTGAAGAATGAACTTATCATCCGGCACTTCAAGTGAGAAACGACCGTCAAGATCAGTGACCGTACCTATTGTTGTACCCGGCACAATGATAGATGCTCCGATGGCTGTCTCATTGTTCGTCCCGTCCATGACCAAACCGGTGACCGTCGTCTGGGAAAATGCACAAAGAGACAACGTACAAAGTACAAAGGTTAAGAATCTGTTTTTCATATTATTGAGCAGATATTAGTTCTATTTTGGTAAGCGTGAATCCCACTCCGGTGAGGATGAGTCCGCGGGTCTTGACCTGATCCAGCGCCACGGGGTCAAACATATAGACAACATCGGTTCCGTCTAACGGATACCAGACAGGTTCTAAGGCACCGGTTATCTCCTGCCAACGTGAGTTGCGGATGGACAGTTGCGCCTTAGTGCCGGATGCCACTGCGGTTTGGTCCAATGTGTAGGAAATAACGAGCACATCGTTCTCCGTGCTCTGCTGGAACGGTGCAGCGGTCAGGGACAGGTTTCCGCTCCAGTCGGTTGGGAAGGCTTTCTCTCCGCGGAAGAGTTCGCCGGGCTGCAATTGGTATTCACGCGGTGCGCGCTGAACATCCGTGAGATCTTCGCTCACCTCACCCGTCTGGCGGACAATACCGATCTTCTCCAGCCGGTAACCTTTGCCTCCCACACGCATAGCAGTCTGCGAACCGTAGCCCGCCAGTTGCAGTTTCAACAGCGGTGCCCGGTCATAAATAAACCACGTGACTCCGTCTTCTCCCACCGGCATGCCATCTACAGACGGAGCGAGGGCATTCCATGTAAAATCCATCAGTTTGGCAGCTGCCCCCTCTTGAACCTTGCTGACATGAAGGCGCAAGCCGTCCCCTTCTTGCAGACTCTCGAAACATCGTCCGGGGATCTCCGCCGAGGCAGACCAGTCGGCTTTCATCGTCACCGCCGGACCGGACCAGACTATCGTCTCTTCATAGTCCGAAGCCTCGGAGAGAGTGACCCGCAAGATGCGGTAGTCGTGACCGCCAAGGATAATCCCGTACGTGCGCGCGATATTTAATATGGAGTCAGAGAGCGTCATGCGGAAAGGACCGGCAAAACCGAAACAGCCGTATTCGGGTGCCACACCCTGCCAAGTTTTGGGGTGCTGGAACGCCGCCTGCGCCATGCCCTTTGCGTTATCGTTATAGACGGTGAGCACATCGCCGGCTTTGGCAGAAGCGAAATGGCGTGGTTCGATAAGGATATTATCTTTCCACGCCTTGCCGATCGTCTTCGGTCCGAGAAGGATGGTGCGCTCAATGGCGGAAACCTCTCCCCATCCCTCTCCCAAGGAGAGGGCGAAAAGGATTAAAAAGTGTAGTATATTTTTTCTCATTGTTTTAATAGTCTTTTCATTTCCTCGCGGTCGATGACTAGGCCGGTGTTGAACGCGTCTTTCCACCACGCCTCTCCGGCGAAGCGGTGCTCATCGGAGGTGCCGGCGTTATAGTCATAGTCATACCAGGTCATGAACCAGCTCCAGCGGCTGCCTTCTCCCCATATAGCAGACCACATCGACATATCCACTTCGTCGCCGCTGCCGCATTCGGCGAGAGTGATGAGTTTGTTTGGATACTCTGCTTGCAGCTGCTTAAACTCCTTGGCGAGCGGGTATTGAAGCGCGTAGTAGTTATCGCGACCGACCACGTCCACTACATCGTCACCCGGATACCAATCCCGGTCGTTCATCTGCGAATTCCAGACCCAGATGAGGTTGTTGAGTTTATGATAATTGACCATTCGGTCGTATAGGAAACGCCAGAGGGCTTTGTACGCCTCAGGGCCTTTGGCTCCCCACCAGAACCATGCGCCACCACCGCTGAACTCCGTAGAGTTGCCTGCCGCCTCGTGAAGCGGACGCCATATAACAGGAATGCCGCGTTTCTGCATCTTCTTCAAATAACCGGCTACCTGATCAATGTCGTGAATCATACGCTTGTATTCGGCGGAAGAGGGATCGCTCACTTTCTCCGGATCAAAAGAAGTTTCGCCCGGCTGCGAACCCGGCGAGCAAGTCATGTTCGTACCGTTGTTCGCCGGTACCTGCCAATGCCACATACAGCCTACCCCCCCGCCGGCATTGTACCAGTCGGTAACAGGCGTAAGGTCACTGTAATCGAGCCATCCGCTTTTATTTACATCTTTGGAAGCGTGAATATTGATGAAATCGAAC
>ODAI012864512.1_pt1 | contig 19543 bp, 19 predicted proteins | sample 1539321 | NCBI WGS metagenome assembly ODAI01 (sample SAMN02144231, study PRJEB22623) | gut metagenome | biome: sheep rumen | host: Ovis aries | place: New Zealand
CATAGTTATCATCGCAATGTTCATCAGATACAAAAAAAGAAAAAACAATGATGATAAAGCAAAAGCGCAGTCAAGGATAGTTATCTATCTGCTTGTCGGTCTGCTGCTGATCATACTGTTACCGTTATGTCTGGGCTTTTTGTTATAGTTAGCTTTGGTGCCGCTTCGGCGGCGCCGTTTTTTTGTAATATAAATGTAATTTACATTTTGCCTGTTCTGTGATATACTAAAATTGATTCTTGATAAGCAGGTGTATAAATGAGCAGGTATAAGTATTTTATATTCGATTTTGACCTTACTCTGGCTGATTCCTCCGAGGGAATTCTTATGTGCTTCAAGCACGTTCTCAATGAGTTTGGCTACCCGATGAAGAGCGACAGAGAGATATTTGAAACGATAGGCCTTACCCTTGTTGACGGCTTTGACGTGCTGACAGACACAAAGAACAATCCTCAGCGCGAGGAGATGCGAAAGTGCTATGTTAAAAAGGCCGATGAGGTAATGGTAAAGCATACGCATTTTTATGATGACACTATCGCAGTGCTGCAGGTGTTAAAGCAGGCTGAGAGAAAGGTCGGCATAGTGTCAACAAAGTATCGCTACCGCATCGAGCAGAGCTTTGAGCAGGAGGGCTCGTTCCCGTTCGATATAATAGTCGGCGGGGAGGACGTTACCGAAGCAAAGCCCGATCCTCAGGGGCTGAACCTGATAATAGATAAATTCGGGGCGGATAAAGCAGATGTGCTTTACATCGGCGACAGCTACATCGATGCCGAGACAGCACAGCGTGCAGGCGTCGATTTCGCAGGCGTGACGACCGGTTCTACGACAAAAACCGACTTTCTTCGCTACCCTCATATCTATATCGGCGAGAGCCTTCTTGATATTTTTCAGAATATATAGATATTGCGTAAATAAAACTTTAAAAAACAATGAAAAACCCTTGCTATTATTAGAAAAAAATGCTATAATATATTGATGATCATTATCAGCGGAAAGGGACTTTTTTATGATAAAAAGCATGACAGGCTTCGGCCGTGAACATATAGTAGGCGAAAAGCGCGAGATCATAGTTGAGATACGCTCAGTGAACCACAGGTATTATGAGTTCACATCGAGAACGCCAAGGGCATATGGCTACCTAGATGAAAAGCTCAAGACCTTCCTCAAAAGCGGCATTTCAAGGGGCAAGGTAGAGGCTTCTGTTTCTATTTATAACCTTGAGGGAACAGATGCCGAGATAGAGCTTAACCTGCCGGTGGCAAAGGGCTATGTTGATGCGCTGAGGGGCTCTGCTGATGAGCTTTCGCTTAAAGATGATCTGGCGCTCACGTCACTTCTCAGAATGAGCGATATTTTCACGGTAGTGAAAAAGACCGATGATGAGGAAGTTATATGGAACGAAGTAAAGGGCGCTGCACAGGCAGCACTTGACAGGTTCGTTGAGATGAGATTTGTTGAGGGGCAGAAGATGTACGACGACATCAGCTCGCGCCTTGACACTATAGAGCAGGCTGTGACGTTTATTGAAAAGCAGGCGCCTGAATCAGTCAAGGCTTATCATGACAGGCTCTATACCAAGATAAAGGAAAGCCTTGAAAGCCTGGGCAGGAGCGATGTTGACGAGCAGAGGATAGTTACCGAGGTGGCTGTGTTTGCCGACAAGGTAGCTGTTGATGAAGAGACTGTAAGGCTGAGAAGCCATATTGCACAGTTCAGAGAGCTTATTAAGAGCGATGAGCCTGTTGGCAGAAAGCTTGATTTTCTCGTTCAGGAAATGAACAGAGAGATCAACACTACGGGCTCAAAGTGCAACGATATAGAGATCACCAGGACTGTTGTTGAGGTCAAGGCAGAGATCGAGAAGATAAGAGAACAGATTCAGAATATTGAGTGACGGGGTATTATGAAGCTTATTAATATCGGGTTCGGAAATCTTGTATCGTCGCTGAAAGTGGTGGCAGTCGTGTCACCTGAATCGGCGCCGATCAAGAGAATGATACAGGAAGCCAGAGAAAAGGGTACGCTTATTGACGCGACCTACGGCAGAAAAACGAGAACTGTCATAGTTACGGACAGCGACCATATTATTCTTTGTGCTGTCACTCCGGAGACTATCGGCAGCAGAGCTGACAGCGGTGAGGAGGAAGATGATGGATAAGGGAAGACTTATCGTGATATCGGCGCCTTCGGGCTGCGGCAAGGGTACTATTCTCGGCAGGGTGTTTGCAGACAGTGATGTTTACTATTCTGTTTCCTGCACAACGAGAGCTCCCCGAGAGGGCGAGCAGAACGGCAGGGAATACATTTTCCTGAGCGTTGATGAATTTGAAAAAATGATTGCAGATGACGGCTTTCTTGAGTATGCTAAGTTTGCGGAGAATTATTACGGAACGCCCAGAAAGGCAGCCGAGGACAATCTCGCAGAGGGGCGCGATGTTATTCTTGAGATAGAGACACAGGGCGCTTTTCAGATAAAAGAGAAAAAGCCCGAGGCTGTTATGATATTTATTCTTCCGCCAAGCATTGAAGAGCTGAGAAGAAGGCTCCTCAAAAGAGGGACTGAAACGGCCGAGGTAATAGATAAAAGGGTCTCGCAGGCAGCGGGAGAGATCGCGAAGGCATATGATTACGACTTTGTGATAATGAACGACGATCTTGATACGGCTGTTGCAGACTTTGAGACCGTGATAAACAGCATCAGTGATCCTGCTGTAGATGCGCAGGCTCACAGGGCTGATAATGAGCAAGTAAAGAAAATGATCAGAGAGGTGCTTGAAAATGATGCTTAGACCATCAGTATCCGAGATACTGGCAAACAATGAGAGCTATTATTCTCTCGTTATAGCTGTTGCCAAGAGGGCAAGAGAGATAACGGAGTACGCTTTCGATGAGAAGAAGATTCTTGATGTCAAGCCTGTTCAGACTGCCGTTGAGCAGCTCGCAGGCAAGGAATATAAAATAATCGAGGATCCCGCCTTAAAGGGCTGATCCTTTCGGGAGCTCGTTTTAAATGCGTGGAAGTTTTACTGTCGCAAAGGTAGCGGTCAGCCAGGCGTCATACAGCTATGACCAGCTTTACAGCTATCATATACCTTCTGAGATAACGGCTGAGGTAAAGCCCGGGATGAGGGTGCTCGTGCCGTTCGGGAAGGGCAACAGACGTATAATAGGGTTCGTTGCGCGCACATATGAGGAGTCGGTATATAACGAAAAGGTTAAGCCGATAATCTCTGTTGTGGACAGCGAGAGCCTTGTTAACGATGAGATGATGGACATAATCTTCTGGCTGAAGGAGAATACCTTCTGCACTTATTATGATGCGTTTAAGGCGGCGGTTCCCAGCGGATTTGCTTATGTACACAAAAAGCACTATTCGCTTGTGAATACCTATATCGACGAGAGCTCTCTCGATGAGCGTGAAATGAGTGTGATCTCCTTTATGCGCTCCACGGGCTCTCAGAGAGAGATAGATAATTTTCTTGATGACAGATCGAACGAGCAGGTCTTCAGGGCGGTGCAAAGCCTGATAGACAAAGGCTTCATCGAGGTCAACGATCTGTTTAAGAGAAGGGTCGGGGACGAGACCGTGAAAATGGTGCGTCTGACCGACGAATACCTTAACGGCGAGCTCAGCTGTGAGCTTACCCCGAAACAGAAAAAGTGTGCCGAGCTGCTGGAGGATTACGAGTGTGCCTCTGTTAAAGAGATATGCTATATGACAGGGTGTACGCAGTCGATAATAAAGGCGCTTGCTGACAAGGGTGCGGTGTTCACCTTTGACTATCAGGTGATGCGCGGCGCGATCGGAGATATTACTGACAGGGAAGACCCCGACAGTATAGTTCTCAATGAAGAGCAGTCCGCCGCATTTGACGGTATAGCGTCTCTTATGGACGCTGACAAGCCGGCGGGAGCTGTGCTTTACGGCATTACGGGAAGCGGAAAGACGTCTGTTTTTATCAAGCTTATACAAAGGGCTGTGACAGCTGGGAAGACCGCTATGCTGCTTGTGCCTGAGATATCGCTGACGCCGCAGATGCTCACCAAGTTCAAAAGGCTGTTCGGCGAGCAGATAGCCGTGATCCATTCGTCTCTGTCAATGGGGCAGAGAACGGACGAGTTCAAGAGGATCAGAAACGGCGAGGCGCGGATAGTTATCGGAACCAGGAGCGCTGTTTTTGCGCCGCTTTCGGATATCGGGGTCATTATAATGGACGAGGAGGGCGAGCCCTCATATAAGTCTGATTCGGCGCCGAGGTATCACGCGAGAGATATTGCGATCCAGCGGTGCGGCCACCATAATGCGGTGCTGGTGATGGCTTCGGCTACACCTTCACTGGAGAGCTTTTATTATGCTAAAAAGGGCAGATTCGGGCTGTTTGAACTCAGGCACAGGTTTTCTGAGGCTAAGCTGCCCGAGGTGCGTATAATAGATATGCAGCAGGAGGCTGCGGACGGAAACGGCGGGGTTCTCAGCAGAGAACTTATAGAGGGGCTTGGCGAGACACTTGCCAGAAGAGAGCAGGCTATACTTCTTCTTAACAGGAGAGGGCACAGCACATATATTTCGTGTATGGACTGCCGCCAGCCGATATCTTGTCCGAACTGTCAGCTGCCGCTTACCTATCATAAGAAAAATGACAGGTATATGTGTCACTACTGCGGCTACACTATGGACAACATAAACAGGTGCCCTGCGTGCGGCAGCGATAAGCTGAAGGTCTCGGGCGTCGGGACGCAGAAGGTCGAGGACGAGCTTGCAAGGCTTTTTCCTAAGGCACGCCTTCTGAGAATGGACGCGGATACGGCTTCATCGCGGTATTCATATGAGAAGAACTTCAAGGCGTTTGAAGATCATGAGTATGATATCATGCTCGGTACCCAGATGATAGCTAAGGGGCTCGATTTCCCCGATGTTACGCTGGTCGGTGTGGTATCGCTCGATAAGGCGCTTTTCACCGGTGACTACAGGAGCTACGAGAGAACTTTTTCACTTCTGACACAGGTGGCAGGGCGCTGCGGCAGAGGCATCAAGCCCGGAAAAGCCTATATACAGACGTTTGTGCCTGAGCACTATGTAATAGAGCTTGCTGCAAAGCAGGATTACGATGAGTTTTTCAATGAGGAAGCGGCTTTGAGAAAAACGCTCACATATCCGCCGTATTGCGATATATGCGTGTTCGGCTTTTCCTCTCCGATGGAGAGCAAGGCTGTGCAGGCGGCGAAGTGGACTACGGAAAGGATCGCAAGGTACATAAGGGAGAATGAAGTGAGCTTTCCGCTCAGAGCGCTCGGCCCTTCACCCTGTACGCTTGAAGTGCTCAACAACAGATACAGATACAGACTGATACTGAAATCAAAAAACACAAAACAGTTTCGTGATATGATAAAGACAGTTCTGCAGGATTTTTACCGCAACAGAGATCTGAGCAAGGTAAGGATATATGCAGACATCAACGGAGACGTAGGTCTCTGATCGAAAGGATATTTCAGATGGCACTCAGAAAAATACTTAATAAAAGTGACGAGATACTTCATAAAAAGTGCAAGCCCGTAACAGAGTTCGATGACAAGCTGGCTCAGCTGCTGGACGATATGACCGAGACTCTCAGGCAGGCTGAGGGAGTAGGTCTTGCAGGGCCGCAGGTGGCAAAGCTCAGGAGAGTGGTAGTCATCATTATTGACGACGTTGTGTATGAGCTTGTGAACCCCGAGATACTGGAAAGGTCAGAAGAGGAGCAGAGAGTGCTCGAGGGCTGCCTTTCATGCCCGGGTGAGTGGGGCTATGTCACAAGACCTCTGAGAGTGAAGTTCAAGGCTCAGAACAGGAAGGGCGAATGGTATGAGATGGAGGTCTCCGATCTGTTCGCGCAGTGCGTGTGCCATGAGCTCGATCACCTGGAGGGGCATATCTTTACAGAGATAGTTGAAGAGTTTGTTGACGTAGAGGCTGAGCAATGAGAATAGTTTTTATGGGAACGCCTGATTTTGCCGTTCCGACACTCAGAGCTCTTTATGAAAGCGGCCATACCGTTGAGGCGGTATTCACTCAGCCTGATAAGCCGAAGGGCAGGGGCTATAAGCTTATGCCGCCGCCTGTCAAGGAGCTTGCACTGGAGCACTGCACGGCGGTATATCAGCCGCAGAGCCTGAAAAAAGACGCAGATGAGTATATACGCATACTTGAAGATATAGAACCTGACTGCATAGTTGTTGCGGCTTACGGAAAGATACTCCCGAAGGCTGTGCTGGATATCCCGGAATACGGCTGTGTGAACGTTCACGGGTCACTGCTGCCGAAATACAGAGGTGCGGCACCGATTCAGTGGAGCGTGCTTGACGGCGAAAAGGAGACAGGCATCACCACCATGCTTATGGCGGAGGGCCTTGACACCGGAGATATACTTCTTCAGAGGGCTACAGCTATCGGTGAGAATGAAACTGCTGCAGAGCTTTTTGACAGGCTGGCCGATATGGGAGCAGAGGTCCTGCTTGAGACGCTTGAGCGCCTTCAGGAGGGCAGCATAGAGCCGATACCTCAGGACGAGACAGCGGCATCATATGCCAAGATGCTTGACAAGTCTATGTGTGATATAGATTTTTCGCAGAGCGCGTTTTCAGTGCATAAAAAGATCTGCGGCCTTTCAGACTGGCCGTGCGCTGTGACTGTGCTTTTCGGAAAGAGACTAAAAGTTTACCGCTCGCAGATAGTTAAGGGCGTATCCGGAGGAGAGGCCGGAACCACACTTGATGATAAGCTGACAGTTGCCTGCGGTGACGGCGCTGTAAGGCTGACAGAAGTGCAGGCAGAGGGCTCAAAGAGAATGAGAGCCGAGGATTATCTTCGAGGAAAGCCTGTTCCTGCGGGAACAAAGCTGGGTGCTTAGGGGGCTTTATGGGCAACGCCAGAGGGTTTGTGCTGAAGCTTCTTGTAAGGCTTGAAAACAGCGGCTCATATTCAAATATACTACTCGATCAGAAGCTTTCAAGGAGCGATCTGTCGCAGCAGGACAAGAGATTTGCGGCTGCGCTCTATTACGGAGTTATTGAGAGAAAGCTTACTCTCGACGCGATAATAGACAGCTACAGAAAAAACAAGGGCGATAAGCTTGGGGCTGAGGTCAGAAACATTCTGAGGCTCGGTGTTTACCAGCTCAGATATATGGAGTCCGTTCCCGATAATGCGGCCGTTGACGAGAGCGTGAAGCTCGCCAAAAGGGTGAGAAACCCTGCGGCAGCAGGCTTTGTGAACGCAGTCCTCAGAAGTTTTATAAGAGATGAAAAGCGCCTGCCCGCGGTCAAGGGCAGGGTAAATGAGCTTTCTCTTGAATATTCGTGTCCGCAGTGGCTGGTCAGAAAATGGATCGGCGATTACGGCGAGGTTGCCTGCGAGGGCATTTTAAAGGCATCTATCGGCAGGGCGCCGGAATATGTGCGGCTGAACACCGTTAAGGCCGATGTGAAGACGATCACTGACGTGCTTGAGGGGCAGGGTGTCAAGGTGGCTCCCTGTATCGATGCCGGAGCAAGGCTTTCGGGTGCCGGTGCTGTTGAGGAGCTTGAAGCTTACAGACAGGGGCTTATCCATGTGCAGGATCTTTCGTGCCAGCTTTGCTGCTTAGCGCTTGATGCTCACAGAGGTGAGACTGTTCTTGATATGTGTGCTGCCCCCGGCGGCAAGAGCTTTACCATAGTTGAGCTTATGAACGACGAAGGAAAGGTGCTTTCGTTCGATCTTCACGAGAACAGGGTAAGGCTTATAAGAAACGGTGCCGAAAGGCTGGGGCTGAAAAGTATAACTGCAGCTGTCAATGATGCGAAGGCTTTTGATCCTCAGATGCCATTGGCTGACAGGGTGCTGTGTGATGTGCCGTGTTCAGGGCTCGGGGTCATCGGCAGAAAGCCCGAGATAAAGTATAAATCGCCTGAAGAGCTGAAACGGCTGCCTGAGATACAGTATGAGATACTATCGGTCTCATCTCGCTATGTTAAAGCAGGCGGCGTGCTCGTGTATTCGACCTGCTCACTTTCCAGAGAGGAAAACGATGAGGTCACTGACAGGTTTTTGAATCAGAATCCTGATTTTGTTCCTTCACCGCTCGGTGATGCGTTCGGCGACAGAGCTGATGAGTGCAGTCTGACTATACTGCCGCAGATGTATGGCTCCGACGGGTTTTATATAGCTAAATTTCGCAGACTGAGGTGATCCTTTGGTTTCTTATGACAGCAGCGGAAAAATAGATATACTTGGCCTTCTCTACGATGAGCTTGAGGAGCAGATAAGGCTGCTGGGTGAGCCGAAATTCAGGGCAGGACAGATATTTGACTGGCTGCACGTAAAAAAAGCGACAGATTTTTCGCAGATGACCAATGTTTCTGCACAATTGAGAGCAAGGCTCAAAGAAAAGTTTTGTATAAAATCACTATTTGTTGTAAAAAGACTTGAATCGAGTACCGATAATACTGTAAAATATCTATATGAGCTTGAGGACGGTAACCATATCGAGACTGTGCTTATGGAATATAATTACGGTCACACGGTGTGTGTGTCGTCTCAGGTGGGATGCAAGATGGGGTGCAGGTTCTGTGCGTCAACGCTTGCAGGGTTCAAAAGAGATCTTACATCATCGGAGATACTTGCTCAGGTCTATGAGATCGAGAGAAGCGAGGGAGTAAATGTTTCGGGGATAGTTCTCATGGGAATAGGAGAACCGCTTGACAATTATGACAATGTCGTCAATTTCCTCAGACAGATATCCGCACCAAAGGGAAGAAATCTTTCCCTGCGGCACGTATCGCTTTCTACCTGCGGCATAGTGCCGAGGATATATGATCTTGCTAAGCTCGATATGGGGCTTACGCTTTCGATATCTCTTCACTGCCCGAATGATAAGGGCAGGAGCGAGATAATGCCGGTGAACAACAGGTATCATATAGATGAGCTGATGAAGGCCTGCAAAGATTACTTTGCGGCTACCGGCAGAAGGATATCATTTGAATATGCGCTTATAAGCGGAGTGAATGATTCTAAAAATGATGCTAAGGAGCTTGCGGCGTTGCTGCATGGGTTCAACTGTCATGTGAATATCATTCCCGTCAATAAGATAAAAGAGAGAGATTACAGTTCAGACAGGGCAGCTGCAAAAATGTTTGCTCAGCGCCTTGGTGAGCTGGGGCTGAATGCTACGGTCAGAAGAACGCTCGGAGCGGATATAGACGCTGCGTGCGGTCAGCTCAGAAGAGAATACGAGATCTAACGGAAAGGGCGGTGAGCCGATTGTTTGTTGCTTCAAATACTGACAAGGGAAGAGTCAGAGACGAGAATCAGGACAGAGTTATGACAAAGTCTCTGGGCGAAAATATGTCGATAGCAGTTGTCTGCGACGGAATGGGCGGAGCTGCCTCGGGCGGTGTTGCCAGTCAGTTGGCAGTTGAGACTGTTATACAGAGAGTGACAGAGAATTTCCGCCCCGATATGAAGCCGAATTCTATAAGAAATATGATGCTGACGGCTGTTCATGCTGCCAATACGGTAGTCTATGACAAGAGCCGTGAGGATATCGACAAAAACGGCATGGGAACGACCTGTGTTGCGGCACTGGTCGTAAACAAGCACATCTACATCGTCAATGTTGGCGACAGCAGGGCATACCTGCTTACGGCTGACGGCATCAGCCAGATAACTACAGACCATACATATGTGCAGATGCTTTATCAGTCGGGACAGATCACGGCTGAGGATGCCAAGAACCACCATATGCGAAATGTGATAACCAAGGCTGTCGGCGTTGAGCCTGATGTTGAGGTCGATTATTTCGAGTTGGGAGAAATGGGCAATTTCTCTGTGGTGCTGTGCTCTGACGGACTTTCAAACTACTGTTCAGAGGAGTTTATCTATGAGACAGTGTTCGGAAAGAACCTAGATGAGGCGATAAACATTTTGATAAATTATGCAAATGACTGCGGCGGACGCGACAATATCACCGCTGCTATCATAGCTAATTGATAGAGCAAATAATACATTAGAACTGGGAGTTGAATAAAATGGATTCTAATATCGGCAAAAAGCTAGACGGCAGATATGAGATAACCGAGCTCATCGGCGTTGGCGGAATGGCTGACGTCTATAAGGCTGTTGACGTTATGGAAAACCGTACTGTCGCCGTAAAGATCCTGAAGCCCGAATATTCCGAGAATGAGGAGTTTCTGAGGCGCTTCAGAAATGAGAGCAAGGCGATAGCCGTACTTTCACACCCGAATATCGTCAAGATATATGATGTTGGCTTCTCTGATGAGATACAGTTCATCGTTATGGAGTACATCGACGGTATCACCCTGAAGGAGTTCATCGAGCAGCAGGGCGTTCTCAGGTGGAAGGATGCTCTCCATTTTGTGACACAGATACTGCGCGCTTTGCAGCATGCGCATGATAAGGGCATAGTTCACCGTGATATAAAGCCTCAGAACATTATGCTGTTCACTGACGGAACTATCAAGGTGATGGATTTCGGTATCGCAAGGTTTTCGCGCATCGACGGAAAGACCCTCTCCGATAAGACTATCGGCTCTGTTCACTATATCTCACCTGAGCAGGCCAGGGGCGATATGACCGATGAGAGGTCAGATATCTACTCTGTAGGCGTTATGCTCTATGAGATGCTTACGGGAAGAAAGCCCTTTGAGGGTGAAAACCCTGTGGCAGTTGCCCTCAAGCATATGCAGGAGGACGCTGTTGAGCCGAGAGAGATAATGCCGTCTATTCCCGAAGCTCTCGAAGAAATAGTTATCCATGCTATGGAAAAGAATCCTATAAGACGTTACCAGTCAGCTGCCGAGATGATAAAGGATATTGATACGTTCAAGATCAATCCTTCGGTAGTGTTCGGATATAAGAGCGGTGCATCTGCCGATGACAGCACCCCCGTTATACCTGCGGCTTCGGCTAATAATATTTACGATGCCGAGGATCAGTACGATGAGGACTATGATGATGAGGACGATGAGGACGACGAGGAGGACGAAAAGAAGCGCTCCTATGTTGTGCCGATACTGCTCGGAATGACGGTAGCGGTCGTTGTCATTGCCTGCGTTGTCATCGTTACAACGGTGCTCAAGTCGTTTGACGGCGGCGGAGGAATGCACACCTCGACGATAACACTGCCTAACTTTGTTGGAATGAACATCGTTAAGGTCGAGCAGGACTACAAGGACAAGCTCAAATTCGATATCACAGAAGAGTTCAACAACGAGTTCGATGAAGGTATAATCATAGAGCAGGCTCAGACGCCCGGCAAGCAGGTAAAGGAAGGTACTACGGTCACACTTACGGTAAGTAAGGGTAAAAAGATGATTACGGTGCCCGATATGACCGCTAAGGACAGCACGGTAGCTCAGAGTGAGCTGAAGGCTGCGGGCTTCAACGTGGTGCTCAGAGATGTATGGACAGATGAAGTTGCAAAGGGTCTCGTCGTTAAGACAGAGCCGGCAGCAGGTGAGCAGTATGCCGAGGGCGCTACTATCGCGGTATTCATCAGCCAGGGACCTGTTGAGACAAGAGTTAAGGTGCCTGATGTTGTAGGTCTTACAGAGGATAAGGCAGTTAAGGCACTTAAAGAGAACAAGCTCGTTGCAGTCGTTCAGGAGATAGATCATGACGGCGACAAGGGCAAGGTAATAGAGCAGGATACGGAAGCAGGAACATATCTCGATAAGAATTCCGAGGTAACGATCTATGTTTCGACCGGTGAGGTACAGCCTGTTGAGCTGACCTTCTCGATGCCGATGCCTGAGGGCCTGCACGGTGCATACTCACTCGATATCTATAAGGACGGTAACGTAGCTTATACTCAGAAGATAGCAAACGGTGAGGCAGTAGCAGGCGGCTCTGTAAACATCACTGTAGAGGGCAAGAAGACTGAAGTTCTCACGATCTATGTAAAGAACGATGAGTCCAGCAGCCAGTGCAGATACGCAGTTTATGAGATCGATTACGAGAACAAGAGCGCAACTCTCAGCGGAAGCCTCAATGAGAGCGGCCTTATCGCGATCACTCCTACAACTACGACAACCACCACTACTACTGAGGAAACAACAACTACCACAACTACGACAACCACCGAACAGCAGCAGGAAGAGCCGCAGGATAACGGTGAAGAAGAATCGTAATATGACAGGAATAATAATCAAAGCAGTCGGGGGCATCTACACCGTAGAAGCCTCCGACGGTGTTTATCAGTGCAAGGCAAGGGGCATTTTCAGAAAAAGAAATATTTCTCCCGTCTGCGGAGACAGGGTAACGTTTTCGCTTGAAAATGACGGTACCGGCGTGATAGAAGAGATAGCGGAGAGACGCTCAGTGCTGATAAGGCCGCCGCTTGCCAATCTCGATGCGCTCGTGTTCGTATCATCTACCTGTGAGCCGAGACCTAATCTTCTGCTGCTTGATAAGTTTATAGCGATAGCAGTGTTCAAAAAGATAGAGCCGATAATAGTGTTCACAAAGGTCGATAAGACCTCAGCGAAGGAGCTCGCCGATATTTACAGGCGCTCAGGCTTCAGGGTGTTTGAGGTCGATAATACCACCGGTGACGGTGCCGAGGCACTTAAATCTGAATTGTCAGGAAAGCTTTCCGCTTTTACCGGCAATACCGGCGTCGGCAAATCTTCTCTTCTGAACTGCCTTTTCCCGGAGCTCGGCCTTGCAACGGCTGAGATAAGCAAAAAACTGGGGCGCGGCAGGCATACCACCAGAACGGTAGAGCTCTATAAGCTCGCTGACGGCGGCTACATTGCGGATACGCCGGGCTTTTCATCGTTCGATACTAACAGGTATGACATCATACTCAAAGATCAGCTGGCCGATTGCTTTGCTGAGTTTGCGCCCTATAAGGGTAAATGCCGCTTTCAGGATTGCAGCCACACAAAGGAAAAAGGGTGTGCTGTGCTTGAGGCGGTCAGCAAGGGCGAGATACCGGAATCAAGGCATGAGAGCTATGTTCAGATGTACGAGCAGGCAAAGCAGATAAAGGAATGGGAGGTAGGCAGCTGATGAAAAGGTGCGTTATCTTCGTCGGGGGAGACCCTGTGAGCGAAAGCACTCCTGACAGGGAGCTGATCGCTTCATCGTTCGTTATCGCCGCGGATATAGGCTATGTAAGCTGTGAAATGTTCGGCATAAGGGCTGATGTAATAATCGGCGATTTTGATTCGGCGCAGATGCCCGATGCCGGAAATATCGAGAGATTCCCTATAGAAAAGGACGACCCCGATATAATGCTTGCGATCAAAAGAGCGATAGCTGACGGCTGTGACGATATAACCGTTTACGGCGGCACAGGCGGAAGACTCGACCACACGGTGAGCAACATACAGTCTCTGGCATACTGCTATGAGCGCGGTATAAAGTGCCGGATAGTGTCAGATAATGAGAGGGCTGAGCTTTTGCCGCCCGGAAGGTACGAGATGCCTTATATGGAGGGGTTCTCGCTGTCTCTCTTTGCCTATGGCGGAGAGGTCACGGGGCTTGATATATGGGGCTGTAAATACAGCGGTGAGTGCTACAGTCTGACGCCGTCATTTCCGCTCGGTGTATCAAACAGTGTTACTCAGAAATCTGCCGGTATAAGCTTTGAAAGCGGCTGTCTGCTTTGCATAAGATCAAGACTATGAACCTTACGGAGCGATTCTGAATAGTATAATGTACATCGGCAGACTGCCGGTGATATTATCGGGAGGTTTTTACTTATGAAGATAGTAGTTGTCAAAAGCCCAAGGCTGCTTTCCGGAATGCTCAGACTGATCTTCAAGGTCAAAAAATACGAGGACTGATACAAAACGGCGCTCCTGCGGTGAACAGGAGCGCTTTTTGATGCGTTTTGCTTGACAAAACCGGCAATGTATTGTATAATAATATTTTGTAGAAATAAACTTTAATTCTTAGGAGTGTGTTATTATGGCTGCAAATTCAAAGACAGTTTCAAAGGCTGGATATGCAAAATTACAGGAGGATCTCGAATATCTGATAACCGTCAGAAGAAGAGAGGTAGCTGAGAAGCTTAAAGAGGCCCGTTCCTTCGGAGACCTTTCTGAGAACGCCGAGTATGATGAGGCTAAAAACGAGCAGGCTATACTTGAATCCAGGATCAATGAGCTTGAGCTGCTCATCTCCAATGCTGAGATAGTTGAGGACGATGATATTTCTCTTGATGAGATCGGTGTCGGCTCTATCATCAAGATCAGAGACCTTGAGCTTGACGAGATAGAGAACCTTCAGATTGTAGGTTCTACTGAGTCCGACCCTGATAACGGAAAGATATCAGATGAGTCGCCTATAGGAAAGGCTGCTCTGCATCACAAGGTCGGCGATGTTTTCGAGGCTGAGACGCCTGCTGGTCTTCTGAAATTCGAGGTTATGGATATTTCTAAGTAAGACTTTTGTGTGCTGACAAGAAAGGATTGTTATAATGAGTGAGGTAAAGGAAAATACTGCTGCGGCAGGCGAAGAGGCTGCAGAGCTTTCCGCTGAGGAGATAAACTCCTACAAGAAGATAAGAATGGAGAAGCTTGCTGAGCTTCAGGCAGAGGGCAGAGATCCGTTTGTTATCACTAAGTATGATGTTACTGCTAGCTGTGCTGAAGCGAGAGCGGCTTATGAAAAGGCTGAGGCTGAGTGCAGGGCTCAGGCTGGCGATGACGAAGAGGCGCTTGCTGCTGCGCTTGAAGCAAACAGGGTCAGTGTTTCTATTGCCGGACGTATGATGTCAAAAAGGCGTATGGGCAAGGCCGGCTTTATCGATGTTCACGACAAGAGCGGAAAGATACAGGCTTATGTAAGGCTTGACGCCGTAGGCAAGGAAGCTTTTGACAGCTATATCAAAAAGGGCGATATCGGTGATATCGTCGGAATAAAGGGATATGTTTTCAGGACCAAGATGGGTGAGATCTCCGTTCATGCGGAGGAGATGACTCTCCTTTCAAAGAACCTGCTGCCGCTGCCCGAAAAGTGGCACGGCCTTACAAATCAGGACGTAAGATACCGCCAGAGATATATTGACCTTATCTGCAACCCTGAGGTAAAGGACACATTCATCAAGAGGTCTCAGATAATTTCGTCTATCAGAAGGTACCTTGATGATCAGGGCTTTATAGAGGTCGAGACACCTATGCTCGTTTCAAATGCGGGCGGCGCTGCTGCAAGACCGTTCGAGACACACTATAATGCTCTTGATGAGGACGTAAAGCTCAGGATATCGCTGGAGCTTTATCTGAAAAGGCTCATCGTCGGCGGACTTGAAAGAGTTTATGAGATAGGCAGAGTTTTCAGAAATGAGGGCGTTGACGCCAGACATAACCCTGAGTTCACGCTTATGGAGCTTTATCAGGCGTATACCGATTATCACGGTATGATGGATCTTACGGAGAATATGTTCCGTCACGTTGCGCAGGAGGTCTGCGGAAAGACCTGCGTGCCTTACGGTGAGTATGAGATAGACCTTGGAAAGCCGTTTGAGAGAATGACTATGATAGAGGCGGTAAAGAAGTATTCAGGCGTTGACTTCAATGAAGTTGCTGACGATGCCGCTGCAAAGGCACTTGCCAAGGAGAAGCATATCGAGTTTGAGGACAGGCATAAGAAGGGCGATATCCTGAACCTTTTCTTTGAAGAGTTCGTTGAGGAGCACCTTATACAGCCTACCTTTATAATGGATCACCCGGTAGAGATCTCACCGCTGACAAAGAGAAAGCCCGATGCGCCTGATTATGTTGAGCGTTTTGAGCTGTTCATCACCGGAAGAGAGATGTGCAACGCATATTCGGAGCTTAATGACCCGATAGATCAGCGCGAGCGTTTTCTTGCTCAGGAGGAGCTGCTGAAGCAGGGAGATGAGGAAGCAAACCGCATTGACGAGGACTTCCTGAGAGCGCTGGAGATAGGTATGCCGCCCACGGGAGGCATAGGCTACGGCATTGACAGACTTGTGATGCTGCTCACAAATTCACCTGCGATAAGGGACGTTTTACTCTTCCCGACGATGAAAAGCCTAGACTAACAAAAAACACGGCTGACACCTTTTAGTGCCAGCCGTATTTTAATCTCTGAAATCAAAAAGGTCTTTCGGTTTTACTTCAAGTGCCTCGCAAAGCTTGAATATCACATCAAATGAGACACCCACGTTCCCAAGTTCAATGGCGCTGATATGGCTTCGGTCTACGTCGATAAGCTCGGCGAGCTGCAGCTGTGTCAGCTTTTTTCTTTTTCTGTAGTAAACTACATTCAGCCCGAATTTTTCATATAGTTCTTTATACTTCGCATTCATATGCAGCACCTCCTATTGATAGGATACTCCATATTCTATGAATTATAAACCTTGTTACAATAGCGCTGCGCTATTGCACAAGTCATTTTATGTGATATACTAATATTATACATTTTAAGGAGGGATATGTATATGGAAAAACCAATATGCAAGGCTGAGATCAAAGCAAAAGCAGGTCTGGCCGTAAAGATCATTTTTATAGTTCTGGCGGTAGCTTGGGTGGTCTGGTTGATACCGATCGATTCTGAGTTTCATGAAGAACGAACATAGTATTTCGGTTATCATACCGATGAATACACCACTTATTACAACTTGCTTGATTTTATGTGGAGCAGTGAAGACTTCTTCCTTGGATTTGACAGCGAGTGGGGCATCGGAAACACGATATTCTTAGGCATAGCAGTTCTTGCCGGTCTGTTTGTAGGCAGCAAATTCGTATCATCAAAAAAATGCTCGCTGGAACTGTATGACGACAAGATAGACGGTAACAGGAAGAAAGTGTTCTCTACAAAGGCGCTGAAACTCCCTATAGACAAAATAGACAACATAATGGTCAGCGAAGGCATATTTGACAAGCTTTTCAGCGGCAAGACTGTCTCTGTGCGTTCTGCGTCCGGTATAGTGAAATTCGCTTGGGTGCAGAATGCTGACGAGTTTGTTCAGGCAACTCTTGATAAGATCGAAGATTACAAACAGACGACTATCAAGGAGGATAACAAAAACCTTATCTCCGCCGTTGCAAACAGCGCTCAGGCTAACGCAGGCGGTTCATCTGCCGAAAAGCTAAAAGAGCTGAAAGAGCTCCTTGACAGCGGCATTATCTCACAGGAAGACTTTGACGCAAAGAAGCAAGACCTGCTCAGTAAAATGTAACTGAAAATGCTCCCCCGCAGTTGCGAGGGAGCATTACTATTGCTTATCTCTTTTTTCAGACCTTCTTAACATCGATCTTTACCTTTTCGCCGTTGATATCCCAATCCTTGGCGTCGGGAGAGTCCTCGAACCTGATCTCATTTGCAAGAACATCGTTCGATATCTGCGCCTTGTTCTTTTCAACAACATCGCATACAGCCTTGCTTCCGCTGATAGATACCTCAATGTGGTCAACTACCTCAAAGCCGGAATCCTTACGCATGGTCTGCAGCTTGCTGATGATCTCACGCACATAGCCCTCTTCAACAAGTTCAGGAGTGAGCACTGTGCAGATAGCTACGGTCACACCGTTATCAGTCAGAGTGTAGAACCCTTCCTTCTGATCTGACTCGATAAGCAGATCGTCTCTGTCAAGGGAGATCTCACCGATAGAGATGTTGAGCTTCAGGCACTCATTAGCGTTGAGCTCGGCATAAGCAGCGTTTCCGTCAAGCTCGGTCAGGGCAGTCCTGATCTCGTTCAGATTCTTGCCGTATCTGGGTCCGAGCGTCTTGAGCTGCGGCTTGAACTTATACTCAATGAATGAAGAAACATCGTCCTTGAATTCAACTGCCTTCAGGTTGAGCTCGTCTCTGATGATATCAACATAGAAGCTGTCAAGCTCATGGTCAGCAGACACATACATCTTGCTCAGCGGCTGGCGGTTTTTGAGAGCAGCACCGTTTCTTGCACTTCTGCCAAGGATAACAATTTTAAGCACCTCGTCCATATCGCTCTCAAGCTTAGCATCTATCTGGCTATCGTCAGCCACAGGATAATCGCAAAGGTGAATGCTCTCAGGCGCGTCCTTGTCAACACTTCTCACAAGGTTCTGATAGATCTCCTCAGTGATGAACGGCACCATAGGAGCCGCGCACTTAGCAACAGTCACAAGCGCAGTCCACAGTGTCATATAAGCATTGATCTTGTCCTGGTTCATTCCCTGGACCCAGTATCTCTCTCTGCCTCTTCTTACATACCAGTTAGAGAGATCGTCAACAAACTCCTGCATAGCCTTTGCAGCCTCAGGTATGCGGTAGTTCGCAAGATTGTCATCAGTCTCCTTTATCATGGTGTTCATCTTGGAGAGCAGCCACTTGTCCATAACAGAGAGCTTGTCGTACTCTATCTTGTGCTTTGTCGGATCGAACTGATCTATCTCAGCATAGAGGATATAGAACGCATAAGTGTTCCAGAGCGTACCCATAAACTTTCTCTGTCCTTCAGTAACGCCCTTGTCGTGGAACTTATTAGGCAGCCACGGCTGAGAGTTGGTGTAGAAATACCACCTGATAGCGTCCGCACCGAATTTTTCAAGCGCTTCAAACGGGTCAACGGCGTTGCCCTTTGATTTTGACATCTTCTGACCGTTCTCGTCCTGAACGAGACCGAGAACTATAACGTTCTTGAACGGTGCCTTGTCAAAGATAAGCGTTGAGATCGCCAGCAGTGAATAGAACCAGCCTCTTGTCTGGTCAACTGCCTCAGAAATGAAGTCAGCAGGGAACTGGCTCTCGAAGAGCTCCTTGTTCTCAAACGGATAGTGGTGCTGAGCAAAAGGCATTGAGCCCGAATCGAACCAGCAGTCAATAACTTCGGGAACTCTCTTCATCTGCTTTCCGCAGTCAGGGCACTTTATAGTAACAGCGTCGATGAACGGGCGGTGAAGCTCAATATCCTCAGGGCAGTTGTCAGACATTGACTTCAGCTCCTCAATAGAGCCTATCGAATGACGGCAGCCGCACTCACACTCCCAGATGTTGAGCGGAGTTCCCCAGTATCTGTTCCTGGAAATACCCCAGTCCTGAACGTTTTTCAGCCAGTCGCCGAAACGGCCTGTACCGATGCTCTCGGGGATCCAGTTGATCGTGTTGTTGTTTGCGATAAGTCTGTCCTTGACGTCGGTCATCTTGATGAACCAGGTGTCACGAGCATAGTAGATGAGCGGTGAATTACATCTCCAGCAATGAGGGTAGTCATGCTCGAACTTGGGAGCAGAGAAGAGCTTTCCGCTCTTGTCAAGATCCTTGAGCACCTCAGGGTCAGCGTCCTTTACAAAAAGGCCTGCAAACGGTGTTTCCTCGGTCATATTGCCCTTGCCGTCAACGAACTGAACGAACGGCAGGTCATAGTTCTTGCCGATACGAGAGTCGTCCTCACCGAATGCAGGAGCGATATGAACGATACCGGTACCGTCTGACATTGTAACGTAGTTGTCGCAGGTGACAAAGTGTGCCTTCTTGTTCTGCTTTGCAGCTGCCTCGCCGGAGCACCCAAACAAAGGCTCATATTCAGTGTATTCAAGATCTTTA
>ODAI014046140.1_pt1 | contig 19540 bp, 9 predicted proteins | sample 1539321 | NCBI WGS metagenome assembly ODAI01 (sample SAMN02144231, study PRJEB22623) | gut metagenome | biome: sheep rumen | host: Ovis aries | place: New Zealand
GAAACTCGACCGCATGGTGAATATCTGGAACCAATACCAATGCATGGTGACATTCTGCATGAGCCGCTCTGCATCATTCTTCGAGAGCGGAATCGGACGCGGCATGGGATTCCGCGATTCCAATCAAGACCTCGTTGGATTTGTACATCAGATACCCGAACGTGCCCGCCAACGCATCATCGACATCGCCTCGACACAGTTCCCCGATGGTGGTTGCTATCACCAATACCAACCGCTCACGAAACGCGGCAACAACGACATTGGCGGTGGTTTCAACGACGACCCGTGCTGGCTCATCTTCGGTACAGTCGCCTACATCAAGGAGACGGGCGACTTCTCCATCCTCGATGAGATGGTGCCCTTCGACAACCAACCAGGAACTGAGGTATCGCTCTTCGAGCATCTGCGCGTATCGCTCAATCACGTTATCGAGAATCTTGGTCCTCACAGGCTGCCGCTCATCGGACGTGCCGATTGGAACGACTGCCTCAATCTGAACTGCTTCTCGTGGGATCCTAACGAGAGTTTCCAAACCACAGAGAACAAGAGCGAAGGTTCGAAGGCTGAGTCGTTGATGATTGCCGGCCTCTTCGTTGTCACCGCCAAGGACTATGTAGCACTCTGCCAGAAAATCGGCAAGGAAGACGAGGCCAAGAGAATGCAAAAAGCGGCTGACGACATGACCGAAGCTGTAAAGAAGCATGGATGGGACGGCGAGTGGTTCCTGCGTGCCTACGACTTCTTCGGCAACAAGATTGGCAGCAACGAGAACGAGGAAGGAAAAATCTTCATCGAAAGCCAAGGCTGGTGCACGATGGCGGGCATCGGATTGGAAGAGGGCTTGGTAGACAAGTCGCTCGACTCGGTAAAGGAACGCCTCGACTGCGAGCACGGCATCGTGCTCAACAACCCCGCTTTCACCACTTATCATGTGGAGATGGGTGAGATTTCGAGCTATCCCGCTGGATATAAGGAAAACGCAGGCATCTTCTGCCACAACAACCCATGGGTTATCATCGGAGAGACCGTTGCCGGACGTGGCGACGATGCTTGGGCACACTATGCGAAAATTCTGCCTTCGTATGTGGAGGAAGACCGCCAGACGTTGCACAAGGTGGAGCCTTACGTGAACTGCCAGATGGTGGCTGGTAAGGATGCCGCTCGTCCTGGTGAGGGAAAGAACTCGTGGCTCACTGGCACAGCTGCTTGGATGTGGTACACCGTATCGGAGTTTATCCTCGGCATCAAACCCGATTACGACGGATTGCTTATCGACCCATGTCTGCCGAAGACCGCAAAGGAATACACTGTCTGTCGTAAGTTCCGTGGTGCTGATTATCAGATTCATGTGCTGAATCCAAATGGCATAAGCAAAGGCGTGAAGAGCATCACGCTCGATGGACAGCAACTTGACGGCCAAGTGGTGCCCTTTAGTGACGGACAGCACAAAGTGGAAGTGATAATGGGCTAATTGATTTCTCTTGTTTATCAAATAAAAACAGATTGCATATAACCTTTACGGATATGCAATCTGTTTTCTTTATTCAATTCCGAAGCTTAGAGAAATCAGAACAAGCGAGAACTGCCTTGTAGCAAACTTCTTCTCCTCCCTATTCTGTTCCTTTATCCGCAATGGAAGAACTCGCGCACGAGTTGGGCGATGCGTTTCTGGTCGCCGGCAATATCGGCTCGCAAAGTGCGGTCGCCAAAGGCACGGAGTTGGCGGATTATGCCATCTACCATTGTGGGACTGAACACACCATGTGCCTCAAAAGCTGCGCGTTGCTGCTCCAGACAGTCGGCAGAAGCTTCGCATGAGTCGGGTAACTGTGCAAGTGTTGCCAACTTGTCTGCATTTGCGGCGTCGTGGATGTTAACATCAACATAATTCTTTTCAGCCACAGCCAACGCATCCTGCATCTCAAAACCATAGCGGCAAGCCACACATAGCCCGGCCAACAGCTGATAGATATCGGCAGAGCCATCAGGAGACCTCATCTCCACAGTCTGCTTCTGCCTGGTGTCAAATAGTTCGGGAGTCTCCAACGGATTGGCGAGACTGCTCATGTCGGTCTTGGCCGTCCAACCCAGCGGCACACGAACGAGCACCGAACGGTTGCGATCGCCCCAGCACACATTAGTGGGAGCTTCTTGATGAGGCACCAAACGGAAATAACTCGTGGGATTCTTGTTGCCAAAGGCGGTTATGCTGGGAGCCAAGGTCATCATGCCGGCAATCATGCGCAAGGCATCGTCTGAAAGCGGAGAGCCATATCTGGAGTTAGTGGGAGCTGATGCCAACATCTGGTTCTGCCCGTCTTTTGTGATGCGCATGTGGACATGCAGACCCGAACCGGCCTTGCCAGTAGTAATCTTTGGTGCAAACGTCACGTTCAAGCCCTCGCGCCAAGCAAGATTCCTGATGACCCATTTTGCTACCATCAGTTGGTCGGCTGCATCGCATACGGGAACTGGCAGAAACTCTATCTCGTTTTGCTCGTAGGTCAAACCGTCTTGTTCGAAGTTGCCCACCTCAGAATGACCATATTTGATTTGTCCACCCGCCTGTGCGATGCTATGCATGCAACGGGCACGGAAGTCGTTAGTCTTGGCATATGGCGCACTCTCGTGGTAGCCACGTTGGTCGATAGCGGGATAAACAGGTTCCGTGGGTTTGATGACATAGTACTCCAACTCACCCATCGCCTCATATTCCATTCCCGTGACTTGCCGAAACGCTTCAGCTGCACGACGCAAGGTCTGCTCTGGCGACGATGCCAACGGCTGGCCGTCTTTGTCGAAGAACGAGCAAAGCAAACATAGTGTCGGAATCTCAGCAAACGGGTCAACGAATGCCGTCGAGAAACGAGGAATCACATAGAGGTCGCTCGAACTGGCCTCGATGAAAGAGAAAAGACTCGACCCATCAACACGCTCACCGCAAGTGAGGATGGTGTTCAGATAATCCTGGTTGCTGATGACGAAATTCAGCGTCTTTAACTTTCCGTCACCGCCCGGATACATGAAGTTCACCATGCGAATCTGGTTCTCACTAATAAAACGGATGATGTCTTGTTTTGTAAACTCGTGTGGTTCTTTTTGAAGGAAAGCCACAACAGGATTGGCATTCAATGCCAGCTTCTTGTTTCCCATGATTGTAAAATGATGTTTGAAGTTTGCAATAATACCACAAAGATAAGCAAATAAAACAAATCTACCAAACAAATCAGGAAAAAACACCAACCAAACAAAAATGAGGTACTGGGCAGTTGCCAAGTTGGCAGAACACCAAGCCACTTTGTCAGCACGCCACTAATGGGCATAACGTTTGAAGAAAAGAAAATAGGCAATCCATAGAAAAAATAACAATAAAACAAAAATAAATAAGGAGGAAACTATTATGACATTCGACAAGTTTACGATTAAGGCGCAAGAGGCCGTGCAGGCAGCTGCAGGGCGTGCGCAATCGGCAGGTCAGCAGGCCATCGAACCTGTCCACCTGCTTTATGGCATCATACAGAAAGCCAAAGATGTGACTGACTACCTCTTTGGCAAACTGGGCGTGAACGGCCAACAAATGGAACGCTTGGTGGAGAGCGAAATCACTCATCTGCCACGTGTGCAGGGTGGTGAACCCTACTTCTCGAACTCAGCCAGTCAGGTGTTGCAACGCGCTATGGACACGGCCCAGCAGATGGGCGACGAGTTTGTTAGTGTGGAGCCTATTCTGATGGCCTTACTCTCGGTGAACAGTACAGCCAGCCGCATCATGAAGGATGCCGGTATTTCTGAGAAAGCTATGCAACAGGCCATCCAAGCATTGCGGCAGGGACAGAAAGTACAGTCGATGAGTGGTGACGAGAATTTCCAAGCCCTCTCGAAATATGCCAAGAATCTGGTTGACGACGCACGCAACGGACGGCTCGACCCCGTCATTGGACGTGACGATGAGATACGACGCGTGTTGCAGATTCTCTCTCGTCGCACAAAGAACAACCCGATACTTATCGGAGAGCCGGGTACTGGTAAGACAGCTATCGTTGAAGGACTGGCAGGACGTATCGTTCGTGGCGATGTCCCTGAGAACCTGAAGAACAAGCAACTCTACTCCCTTGACATGGGTGCCCTATTGGCTGGTGCCAAATACAAAGGCGAATTCGAGGAAAGACTGAAGAGCGTAGTCAAAGAGGTGACTTCTTCGGAAGGGAACATCATACTTTTCATCGACGAGATTCATACGCTCGTAGGTGCTGGAGGTGGCGAAGGCGCAATGGACGCTGCCAACATCCTGAAGCCGGCTTTGGCACGTGGCGAGCTACGCGCCATCGGAGCAACGACGCTCAACGAATACCAAAAATACTTCGAGAAAGACAAGGCTTTGGAGCGACGTTTCCAAACGGTGATGGTTGACGAGCCTGATGAACTGTCGGCCATCAGCATCCTGCGTGGACTGAAGGAGCGATACGAGAACCACCACAAGGTGCGTATACAGGACGATGCCTGCATTGCCGCTGTGAAACTCTCTGAGCGTTACATCAGCAACCGATTCTTGCCCGACAAGGCCATTGACTTGATGGACGAGGCTGCTGCCAAACTGCGAATGGAACGCGACTCAGTGCCTGAAGAACTCGACGACATCACACGTCAGCTGAAACAGTTGGAGATTGAGCGCGAAGCCATCCGCCGTGAGAACGATGAAGAGAAAATTGCCCAACTTGACAAGGAAATCGCCGAACTGCGTGACAAGGAAACGGCCTTCCGCGCCAAATGGGAAGGCGAACGCGAGCTGGTGAACAAAATCCAGTTGAACAAGCAACAGATGGAACACCTGCGCTTCGAGGCCGACCAAGCCGAACGCGAAGGCAACTACCAGCGCGTTGCCGAGATTCGCTACGGGCAGTTGAAGGCATTGGAGGACGACATCAAAGCCATTCAGAGCCAACTCGATGGGCAAACCAGCAACCGGCTGGTGCGCGAAGAGGTCACGGCTGACGATATCGCCGAAGTGGTGTCACGCTGGACAGGCATCCCTGTCACGCGGATGATGCAAAGCGAACGGGAGAAACTGCTGCATCTGGAAGAGGAACTCCACCATCGTGTCATCGGACAAGACGAGGCCATCCGTGCCGTCGCCGATGCCGTGAGACGTTCGCGTGCTGGCCTGCAAGACCCTAAACGTCCTATTGCTTCGTTCATCTTCCTCGGCACTACTGGCGTAGGAAAGACAGAACTTGCCAAGGCTTTGGCCGAATACCTGTTCAACGACGAGCAGATGATGACACGCATCGACATGTCGGAGTATCAAGAGAAGCACACCGTATCGCGACTCATCGGTGCACCTCCGGGCTACATCGGCTACGACGAGGGCGGACAACTGACCGAGGCCGTAAGGCGCAAGCCTTACTCTGTGCTGCTGTTCGATGAAATCGAGAAGGCACATCCCGACGTGTTCAACATCCTGCTGCAAGTGCTCGATGATGGCCGGTTGACCGACAACAAGGGACGTACCGCCAATTTCAAGAACACCATCATCATCATGACCTCCAATGCACGACGCGACCAACTGTCGGCCATCATGCGTCCTGAGTTCCTCAACCGTATTGATGACATCATCACCTTCCAACAGTTGACACAACAGCAAATTGCCGATGTCGTCACGCTACAAATGAAGAAGGTGAAAGACATGCTCACGACGCAGGGATTCCAACTCGACTGGACACCACAAGCCATCCAATATTTGGCCGAAGTGGGCTACGACCCCGAATTCGGTGCACGTCCTGTGAAGCGGGCCATACAAACCCACGTACTGAACGAGCTATCGAAAAAGCTGCTGGCCGAAGAGGTGTCACGCGACAAGCCCATCGTTGTCGACTCGTTTGGCGACGGCCTTGTGTTCAGAACGGCTGATGCCTAAATGAAAGATAAAGACGACACACGGAATGTGTAGACTATAGATTCAAAAAGCCTTCCGCTCATTATTGGGCGGAAGGCTTTTTACGTATTACAAACCTCATGCGGTTTTCCTGCACATGATTTATAAAGGCCGCGTAAACATTTACTTCTTTATGCGTTTCTTCCCGTTCTCGATGTAAAGGGTTCCCTTTGGCAGATTGCCGCCAATGGTTTGCAAGAGGCTGCCGTCCAAACCATAAGTTCTTCCATTCCACTTGGTCGGCTCATCCATCGTTAGAGTGTGAATACCTGCAGAGGTTTTATTGTCATTTCTGAACTTGAACGACATAGTCCCATCGGCGTTCTGTTTGATATTCAACACGGTCTTGTTCATCAGGCGGCTGCCGTCAGTGTTTTCGTTGAACACCGACGCCTTTGGTATCGACTTGTTCGTCAAACTGTCTTTCCCTATATTGGGATAGAAATCACCCTTGAGATCACGATACGACCAACCACTGGAGTTGTCAGCATGGAAGATGGTACAACGTTGGTGGGAAGTGACGTTGTTCACCGTGTTCTGTTCCCAGGCATACGGGTCGTAGTCAACATGAAGAATAAGCATACCTGCGCCATACAAATCGCTATCCCATCCCGTGAGCTGACGGTTCTCCAAAAGATAATACTCGTCCTTGAAGTTGTCGTTATAAATGATATACGAGTCGCCACCTTCGCTTAAAGGTTTCATTCTGCTCACATCAATGTCCTCCGTCAGTTCGATGGGCTCCTGCCAACCGCAGACCATCTTCTCGTAACTAGTGTAGCCCGAAGGACGGAAGCCGTCGCCACCATACGACCCTTGGTCCATCAAGTCCCAAGGACCCATGCCAAAGTTGCTGCCATTGGGGCGCGTGTCATACATGTCGGGAAGTCCCAAGCAATGCGAGAACTCGTGGCAGAAGGTACCGATGCCTCCCAGTTTCTCTTGACCGTCGAGTTCGTTCCCGCAGGCGTAGGTGTTGATGACCACGCCATCGAGATTGAGCACTTCGCCCACGGCATCCCGCAAATCCCATTCATGGGGCCAGATGGTGGCTGCTATACCACCATCAGCCTGTCCCATGCCTGCATAGACCACAAACACCTGGTCGACCCAACCGTCGCCATCCCAGTCGTAGTCGGCGAAATCCACCATATGGTCCACCAGATTGCAAGCATCGACAATCATCTCGCCTGGGCGCACATCGTCGCCCTCCTCGCCTACATCCTTTCCATAATAGCCGTAAGTCTGAGGAAGCGTGACAGGGCCGAAGACATCGAAGTCGAGTTCGAACAATCCACCGCTCTGATCAAAGAAATAATCCTTTACGCTACCTCTAAAATAACCTTCTGAAAAGCCACGCTCATTCAGCAGCCGCGTAAACATGAGGCTGTCGCTCCCTTCGGTGAACTTCATGTTCGGATATTGTGCAAGGATGACGAGGCCCTTCTTCTTTCCCTTGTATCGATGAGGTGAATCCATGGCTCGCTTGCGAGCCTGCATGCGACGTGCCACACGAGCGCTTCGCTTCGCCTCCAAATCGGGCTTCGCGCGTACATATATTTCATCGTCACCCGTGCAGACATACTGGCACCCCTCGGCATCCTGCCAATAGTGCAGAATCTCGTCGCCCATCAGTTGTGCCCGCACCTCTGTTCCGTCTTTCAGTCGTAACGTCTTCCATTGGCCGCGACGGGCGGGAACGGCATTAGCCATCATCCAACACCCAACGCACATCACCAATAGTATTAAAAACCTTTTATTCTTCATGTTGGCGCAAAATTACATTTTTTCAGCTGAAAGCCAAAATTATCCATCATAAATTTTGTTATCCGCGGAATTGCGTGTATCTTTGTGCAAAATATTAAACAAACGACTAACAAATGGAAGAAAAAGAAAAAGAGGCAGTTGGACTGCCCGACAACGCATTTAGAGTATTGAACGAGGGCGAGCGTTACGAGCCTATCATGTCGCCCGACAAGTCGTATCCAGAAGTCAACACATGGTCGGTCACGTGGGGCGTCATCATGGCGATGCTCTTCTCAGCCGCAGCTGCCTATCTGGGCCTGAAGGTCGGACAAGTGTTCGAAGCCGCCATCCCCATCGCCATCATCGCCGTTGGTGTTTCCACCGCTGCCAAGCGTTCGAAAGCACTCGGCGAAAACGTCATCATACAATCCATCGGAGCCTGCTCGGGTTCTGTCGTCGCTGGTGCCATCTTCACCCTCCCAGCCATCTACATCCTACAGGCCAAGTATCCCGAGATGACTGCATCGTTCATCAACATCTTCATCTCGTCGCTCCTTGGAGGCATCATCGGCATCCTTTTCCTCATTCCCTTCCGCAAATACTTCGTGCAAGACATGCACGGCAAATACCCCTTCCCCGAAGCCACGGCCACCACTCAAGTGCTTGTCTCGGGCGAGAAGGGCGGCGACCAAGCCCGCCCGCTTCTCATCGCTGGTATCGTGGGGGGTCTCTACGACTTCATCGTCGCCACCTTCGGCTGGTGGAACGAGAACTTCACCACGCGTGTCGTCGGCTGGGGACAACAGTTGGCCGACCATGCAAAGCTTGTCTTCAAAGTCAACACGGGTGCGGCTGTGCTCGGACTTGGCTATATCATCGGATTCCGCTATGCACTCATCATCTGCCTCGGCTCACTCGCCGTGTGGTGGCTCATCGTGCCGGGCATCGCACTCATCTGGGGCGACGCTGTGCTCAACCAATGGGATCCCTCCATCACGACTGCCGTGGGCGACATGTCACCCGAACAAATCTTCAAGGCCTATGGCAAGAGTATCGGCATCGGAGGCATTGCAATGGCTGGCATCATTGGCATCATCAAGTCGTGGGGCATCATCAAGAGCGCCGTTGGACTGGCTGCCAAAGAGATGAAAGGCGGTAAGGCGGATGGCGCCGTAGCCAAGCGCACCGAGCGCGACCTCTCGTTCCGATTCATCGGCATCGCCTCCATCCTCACCATCCTCATCACATTCATCTTCTTCTGGTTTGGTGTGATGGACGGCAACATGCTCTTCGCACTCGTGGCCATCGTCCTCGTATCGCTCATTGCATTCCTCTTCACCACAGTAGCCGCCAACGCCATCGCCATCGTAGGCTCCAACCCTGTCAGCGGAATGACGCTCATGACACTCATCCTCGCATCCGTCGTGATGGTGGCCATCGGACTTAGCGGCACCAGCGGCATGCTTGCCGCGCTCATTATGGGTGGCGTGGTCTGCACGGCACTCTCCGTTGCCGGCTCGTTCATCACCGACCTGAAGATTGGTTACTGGCTCGGCACCACGCCACGTAAGCAGGAGCAATGGAAGTTCCTTGGCGTGCTTGTGTCGGCTGCCACGGTGGGCGGTGTGATGATGCTGCTCAACGAGACCTACGGATTCGCATCTGGACAACTGGCCGCACCACAAGCCAACGCTATGGCTGCCGTCATTGATCCGCTCATGAATGGTGTGGGCGCTCCCTGGACACTCTACGCCATCGGAGCCGCCATCGCCATCATCCTCACCCTTTGCAAGATTCCCGCACTCGCTTTCGCCCTCGGCATGTTCATCCCATTGGAACTCAACATCCCGTTGCTTGTAGGTGGTGCTGTCAACTGGTGGGTTACTTCGCGCTCCAACGATGAGAAAGTGAACAAGGAACGTGGAGAACTCGGAACGCTCATCGCTAGCGGATTCATCGCCGGAGGTGCACTCATGGGTGTTGTCTCGGCATTGCTGCGCTTCGCCGGCTTCAACCCCATCAACGAAGCATGGCTCAGCAACCCATCGAGCGAACTGCTTTCACTCGCCGCCTACCTCCTCCTCATCGCCTATTTCATCATGGCAACGCGGAAGAAGGACAAAGCATAAAGGAACATCCAAATTGCATAAAGCGGCCAAATTTTATAGATTGCATAAAGCCAGCCATTATCTCGTGGCTGGCTTTATTTTTGAATAAGAAGTTAAACATCCATCATCCGACGGCACTAGAGCACCACTCTGAAACAGTCATTCGTGGCTTCTAACGCAATCAAACCATTCATCTGGTCTTGTAAAATAAATTAATTTACAAAGTAAAATAAATTATTTTGCCGTGTAAAATAAATTATTTTATCGAGTAAAATAAATTATTTTACTTGACCAAAGGATACATATGACAACGCTACATGTGGCATCTGACGGCATTAGATGCCACATCTGGCAAGTTCACACCTATGTTCTATTAAATCCAAGTCCCTTTCAGAGGGTTATGGATATGATGGGAACCCTCTTGTTTAGGGGGACTTAAGGACTCAATCGAAATACTTCAGGATGGGATTCATGAAACGGGTGAGTTGTCGTTGACGCACCTGCCCTCGGAAGTCGATACGCGAGAGACATTGCGAGACGTAAAGACGACGCTTCGCACGCGTGATGGCGACATAGAACTTACGGGCATCTTCGGCGATTCCTGCGGGATTGTCGCGATTGAAATAACTGGGATAACGGTCGTCAACGGCATCAAAGACGATGACATTGTCGAACTCCAAACCTTTCGCCTTGTGCACGGTGGTGACAAAAATGCGGTCGTGAAGGTGGGGACTGTTGCAGAGGTCGGCCTCCTTGAGGGTGTTGAGCTCAAGAATGTGGTTGCCCAGTTGACTGACAAGTGATACCTCATTGTCGGCATCTATGACGTCACAAGCCAGATATTGCGCGATGCGCTGAATGCTTTCCACAGGTTGGATGATGGTCGCGTCGAGCAATTGGTCGTAGACATAAAGCATTTCGGCAACAAGGGCGGGAAGGTTTGAGGTGTCAGGTGCTGGGTGATAGGTGTTTGGGGATTGGGCATAGAGGGTTTCAAGTGCATGCAGATAAAGCTGTTGATAGTTGCGCCTGAGTGTCTCCACACGATTCTGCACACGCTTTTGAGCCATGAACTCACGCTGGGAAGGAATCACGGTCTGTGCCTTCTTATAACAATAACGCACAACGGAACAGGTGGCATCTACGTCTGCATCGGCGAGATGAGAGTTCTGCCCCGACAGATGGAGCACTTCGAGCAGATGTTTTAGCTTGTATTCCTTGAGGTCGGGCTGGAGTAGTCGGATGAGCTTCAAAGAGTCGAAGACACGTGGGCATTGCCGACAGAGGTCCACTTGTGGCAGATGGCGTCGCAGATTGTTTTGCAGGATATGATAATCGAACTGCACATTGTGCCCCAAAAGCACACTGTCGCCCACATAGTCGATGAAGCGCGTGAGAGCTTCAATAGGTGTCAATTGCTCGTTGTGGCGCAACTCCTCGATGATGGGGTCGGGAATGTCGCCGAGCATAGCGGGAATCTCGCGACTTGTCTGAATAAAGACATTGAACTGAGACCCTTCCACGATATGGCCTTGCCGCATGCGAACGGCAGCAATTTGCACAATGTCGTCGGAGAAAATGTCGAGCCCTGTGGTTTCGGTATCAAAGACGACAATGTCTTCAGCCTCGTATGCCTTACAGAATTCCTGTATGTAGGTGCTGTCCTGATAGAGCAGGAAGTCGCTGGGCAGCATTGCCCGATTGAGCAGCGACCGCATGAAGTTACGGGCAAAGTTTTGCGTCTCGAACACATGAATGCCTTTCATCAGCCTTGCCCATGCAATGAAGTTATGCTCATTGGAAAGAATGTTGAAATGGGCGAAGAGCAGTTTTACCTGTGGAGACGAGAACACATCCTGCCCCGAAACCTTGAAGTGAGGAACTTGCATATTCTTCAATTCATCGCTGAGATGGTCGGCATCGGTATTGGAATTCACGATGATGGCTGTCGTCTCGTCAGGATAGTCGGCAGCAAGGTTGCCGGCCATTCGGGCGACATCGAAGTACTCGGTATCGATAACATTGCTGCGAAGAATGCGGAGAGAAGGATGTTGAGTGTTTGGCGATGGGTGTTGGATGTTAGGTGTCGGAAGAAGAGAGGGATGAATGTTAAGAATGGTACGCGCGTATTCATTGAACACGTCGAGCAGATAGGCTGGCGAACGATGATTGGTGGCCAAATGATGGATGTTCCCCGCACAACGCTGGCGCAGAAGATCGAGCGTTGCCAACCGTGCGCCCATAAACGAGAAAATGGCCTGTTGCTCATCACCAAGATACATGAGAGTGAAGGAAGATGGCTGTTGGGTGGTAGGGGAAAGAAGCAGGCAATCGATGATAGCTTGCTGAAGCGGATTGAGGTCTTGCACCTCGTCCACCTGTATCCACTTGTAACGGCGATAAGGGCCACCGTGTTCATCTTCGTCCCATGCCATCATTGCATCATAAGACAGTATCAGCAAATCCTCGAAATCAACCAACTTGTTCTCGCGCTTGTATTGTTCATACTGCCGTGCACGGGTCATCTTTCGCAGCATAGTGCTGATGATGGCCTGAGAACCCATATCGTAGCCGTCCATACGAGAGGCATCGGAGTAGAAATCGCTATGGTCGTAAATGTCAACCATCGCCTGTGCGTTGAATTCCATGCGTTGCACTTCGCAGATTTTCTGCATGGCTGCCACATCGTTGCTGTTGCAGCACTCGGGATGCAGACGCAAGGAACGAGGATGAGACATTCGGATTTGGTGCATAAAATGAGAGAAGTGAACCATCTCGAAGTATTCGCGCCGACGCACAGCATTCTCTGCCACCTGAGCCTCGTCTTCGCCTTGATAGCGGGCGATGATGCTGATGGCGTCTTCGTCATCGATGATAGAGGTCTCTGCAGCGAGGATCCCGTTGTCGAACAAGAATTTCGAACAAAAGCGATGCACATTTCCCACATAGACTTCAGCCACATCTGCGTCATTGATATGCTCGTTGATGCGTTCCACCATTGCCCGCGCAGCACGGTTGGTAAATGTCAGGCAAAGCATATCCTTATAAGGAACGCCATCCCGCTGGTGGGCACGGCGGATGCGCTCTGTGAGAATCTGTGTCTTCCCACAGCCCGGAGGCGCAAGCACAAGATGGTAGCCACCCTCGGCATCAATCACACGCTGCTGACTCTCGTCGGGAACGAACTCTTTCTTTTCCATTTTTTAGTCTTTCATCCTATTTTTTCATCTTTCATCTTTCATCTTTCATCTTTTTGTTGTACCTTTGCGACGAAAGAAGACATGATTATCATCCACAACAGAATCATACCATTCAGGAAATACGAGGCTATCAATGTTCTCGGTATCCTGTTCTGTCGGAAAGGCGTCAGTATCACCACCGACCTCATCCAGCATGAGCGCATACACACGCGCCAGATGTGGGAATTGTTGATTGTGGGGTTCTATTTATGGTACACTATCGAGTGGCTCGTGCGCCTTCCGATGAAAGGTCGTGCATATTCGAACCTCTCTATGGAGAGAGAAGCATACGACAATATGCACGACCCCAACTATCTGCTCAAACGCAAGCCGTACGCATGGATTAAATACCTGCGTAAGACTAGTTAAGTTTTATTGATATATCACGATACCGCCCATCGGCTGAAGTGTCACCTTCATTTCTCCCTTCTTGTTCACTTTCACAGCTTTTGGCCCTTCATTCTTGCCTTTCCCATTGGCCTGCGACCGTTGGTTAGCCTTTGACGGTTCATCTGTCATCAGGTTCACTGTCTGGCCAGTCAGCATCGGAAGCTGAAGAGTGAGCGCAAGTGCTTCGCTTCCTCCATTGATGCCACCTACGTACCATTTTTCTCCACACCTGCGGGCAATCACCACATATTTTCCAGGATAGCCATCTATGAAACGCGTCTCATCCCATGCCGTGGGAATCGTCTTCAGAAAATCAAGTTCATACTGTGGCAATTCACTTAGGTTATTGGGTTGCATGGCCATGCAATTCACGCTGCATTGGTTGGTGATTCCCGTAGCAATCTCAAAGATATCACTCGTAAATCGCTGGTGACGGCTCTTGTTGTCCTTGCTCATCCAATGGTTCATTATCACGCCTCCCCAGTCGAACGCAGCCACAGCGTTCCGAGTGAAAGCATACATTGACAACTCGAAGCCTTCCTTCTTCGCATGATAATCAGAGAAATACACATTCTCGCTTGCCAATGCTGCTTCAGATCCCACATAGTTCGGGTACATGCGTTCCCAGCCACGCGGTAGCGTGCAACCATGGAAAATCACCTGCAGACCATATTCGTTTGCATCACTCAGGATGTCTTCATACAGCCGCATCGTCTCCTGCTTGTCTCCGCCAAAGAAGTCAACCTTAATCCCCTTCACGCCAATGCGTTGCATCCATGCCATATCTTTCTTTCGGGCTATCGAGTTGTTCATGATGTTGCGTGGTCCTTGAGGTGCATCATTCTCATAGCCGTTGCTGCTGTACCAAAGCAACAGATGAACGCCCTTTCCTTGGGCATACTTCGACAGTTGTTCTATTTTCTCACGACCAATTTGCGTGTCCCACCAGTTGTCCACCAAGGTATATTCAAAGCCCATCGCTGATGCCAAGTCAATGAACTTCACCTGATCATCATAATTGATGCTCTGGTCCTGCCAAATCAACCAACTCCATGTGTAGCGGCCTGGTTTGTACTCATACTTTGCCTCGTATAACGGGTCCACGACATCATAAGCGACAGTCGTCTCCACAATCGGCTTCAGGCTGTTGCCCACTGTGATAGTGCGCCAAGGTGTCTTACCGGGCAAAGGTATTGCAGCAAACTCAGAACCGAAACCGTTCTGCTCACCCTTCTGGGGATAAGCAACTTGATATCCCCTACCCGCTTCATAATCGCTCAACCTACTGCCGCAATATTCGCTTGTCACGCCTGTCTCGCTAATGAGCAACCATACGAGTCCCGAGGGTTGAGGAACCTTGAACAGGCAAGGAAACGTGTAGCCCACTCCAAACTTCGAACGCTTCGTCATCTCTGCATCAGCCTCATATTCTTCTTCGTAGCTCGGCTTGGTACGCTCCCACCCTGTCATCGGATTGATTTGAGGCGTGAGGAACGTCCGAGTGCCATCGGGGAGCATGAACGACGTTGCCTCCTCATACACCAACGCACACTTCGGATTGTCTTTCGGTCCACGTCCCAATCCATAACGGAATGCCACATCATTGTCCGACACGTTGAACGTCATCGTCAAAGGGAAACCATTGGAAGTTTCGTAACGAAGCGTCAGTTGGTTGGCGTTATAATTAACGTGCGCCGTCTTCGTGCGAGTCATGTCATATTGCTTTTCTATACGCTCGTTCTTCGTCTCTTTCAACGTCAGTCCCTCAGTAAAGTCGCCCACGTTCGTCCGCAAACCAAGGCGCGAAGGCTTCAACACTTCTTGTCCGTCATACTCTACCGAGTAACAAACGCGACCTTCATTTGTTGTCACTTTCACTACCAATCTTCCGTCAGGAGATGCGACTGTTTTCTCTTCAGCCGACACCGACAAAGAAACAAAAAACACCAATAGGCAAATCAATTTCTTCATATTCTCATATGTTTTATTATTATTTATAACGGTTTGTATTCCACGAAGGCCTCCATAGCCTCATAGCAAGCAAGTCCCAGCTGATCGTAGAGGTCTGCCGTCCCACGATTACGGTCTTCTGCGCGCTGCCAGAACAGCCGCTCATCGTTGCCCAAGAAAGGAGCACTCTCCATTTGCGACTGATGTTTCAATATGGCGTTGCGCTTCGCACGGAGCTCCTCTGGGCTCATCGGAACACACATCTCAATGTTCTCAATCTCCCATTCAGCCCATGCACCACGATACATCCAAATGCGACAATCCGACAACCACTCAGCTCCGGCACGTTTCTCTTCATCGATAGCGGCAAGTACGGCGTCTGTACATTTACGATGGGTACCATGCGGGTCGGCCAAGTCGCCCGCTACATAAATCTGATGGGGCTTCACCTCGCTGATGAGTTTCTGCACAATACGCACATCGGCTTCTCCCATAGGCAGTTTTTCAATCTTACCACTCTCATAGAACGGCAAATCCAAGAAATGTACACGCTCCAACGGAATATGGTTGAACGTGCTCGCAGTACGAGCTTCGCCCCGACGTATAAGCCCCTTAATGGTCAGAATGTCACGCGTGTCGCTGTCGCCTTCCTTCTTTGACGCCAAGAACTGTTTGATTTCTTTGTACTTGTTATTGATTACTTGGTCTTCCGAGTTTCCAAACAGTTGGTTGAAACCATTGATGAAATGCATGAAACGCGTAACCTCCTCATCGCCCACAGCAATGTTACCACTCGTCTCATAGGCCACATGAACCTCATGTCCTTGCGCCACCAAACGCTGAATGGTGCCGCCCATAGAAATAACGTCATCATCAGGATGCGGAGAGAACACCACAACACGCTTAGGATAGGGCTTCGCACGCTCTGGGCGATAGGTGTCGTCTGCATCAGGTTTTCCGCCTGGCCAGCCCGTGATGGTATGCTGCAAGTCGTTGAATATCTTGATATTGGCATTATAAGCCGACCCATAAAGCGCCAAGAGTTCAGAAAGGCCGTTCTCGTTATAGTCTTTGTTCGTCAGTTTCAGAATGGGCTTGCCAGTCTTCTGACAAAGCCAAACCAAAGCCGACCGCACCAACTTGTCTGTCCACGTGAGCGATGTGACCAACCAAGGATGCACAATACGGGTCAAACGTGCAGCTGCTGCGAGATCAATAACCACATGTGCATCATTGTGAGTTTGCAGGAACGAGGCAGGAATGGTGTCGGTTATAGCTCCTTCGACGGTTTTGCGAATGATGTCGGCCTTCTCTTCTCCCCATGCTGTGAGGAAAATCTTACGTGCAGAAAGAATGGTTTGCACACCCATCGTGATAGCACAAGGCGGAACAGGTTCGTTGGTGCCAAAACTGAGTGTCGATTCTTCGCGCGAAGTAGCATCAATCAGCATCAGGCGAGAGGACGAAGTGAGTCCCGATCCCGGCTCGTTGATGGCAATATTTCCTATTCGCCCGATACCCAGAAGCATCAAGTCGATGCCTCCGAAGGTCTTGATGCGCTGCTCATAAAGCTGGCAGTATTGCTGAACAGAGTCTTGCGCTATTGTTCCATCGGGCGTGAAGATATTCTGGCGGTCGATGTCAACATGATCAAGAAACCGCTCACAAAGCTGACGGAAAGCACTATGCGGGGCATCTTGCGAGAGCGGAAAAAACTCGTAGGCATTGAATACCACCACGTTGCGGAAGCTCACGCCATCTTCCTGATGACGGCGAATCAGCTCTGCATAGACAGGAGTGAGCGAGGTTCCTGTTCCCAACCCAAGCACGCAGAACCGTCCTTCGCGCTGCCGACTCTGAATCTCGGCCACAACGACATCAACGATACTGCCAACGGCTTCTTCTATCTTGGGGAAAATGTCGGTTGGAATCTTTTCCATTCGGGTGATTTCCGAACGGTCGACAGCAGTTCTCGGTTTGTAGAATTCTTCAGGTACTTTGTTTAATACGATTTGAGAGCTAAGGTTCAGTCTCATAGCTAAAAGCTTTTGTTAGGTTTAAGGGGAAGATGATAAAAGATTAGATTATAGGCAGGCAGAAAGAAAGAAGGGGAAGGATTGGGCTTGCCCAACCTTTCCCCATTTCAACCTTACAGATTGTTCTTCTCTATGTCTTTGAAGTACTTGTAAGTACCCACTTTCAGTTCGTCAGTAGCAGGCTCGTCGCAAACGATGATTCCGTGACGATGCATCTGCAAGGCGCTGATGGTCCACTCTTGACAGACACTTCCTTCAACTGCGGCTTTCAGCGCACGTGCCTTGTGATGTCCGTTCACCAGAATCATCACTTCGCGAGCGTCCATCACAGTTCCCACGCCAACTGTCAGAGCCAGCTTGGGCACTTTGTTCACATCGCCCTCGAAGAAGCGCGAATTGGCGATAATAGTGTCTGTAGTCAACGTCTTTACACGTGTGCGGCTGGCAAGCGATGAATAGGGCTCGTTGAAAGCGATGTGTCCGTCAGGACCGATACCGCCAAGGAACAAGTCGATACCTCCAGCTTCGGCAATCATCTCTTCATAGTGTGCACACTCAGCCTCCAAATCGGGGGCGTTGCCGTTAAGAATATGAATGTTCTCCTTCGGGCAATCAATGTGGTCAAACAGGTTGCGAGCCATGAACGAATGGTAGCTCTCGGGATGATCTTCGGGCAATCCCACATATTCGTCCATATTGAAAGTCAGCACGTTCTTGAACGAAACGCGCCCTTCTTTATTAGCCTTCACAAGGCAAGCATACATGCCTTCGGGCGAAGAACCAGTAGGCAAGCCCAACACGAACTTGCGGTCGGGTGTGGGATTGAATTCGTTAATACGCTGAATCACATGCTCAGCAGCCCAACGTGACATTTCAGCATAATCAGGTTCAATAATCAGTCTCATAATTCGTTAATTGTGTTTATTGTTTTAATTATTTTCTCTTTGCTTTTTTTATTGTCGCAAAATTACGAAAAACATCGAAAACGTCAAAATCTTTCATCTTTTTTTTATGAAGTGCAAGTAAAAAATCTTGCTCTTTGATTGGTTATTGGTGTGGCCAGCGGAAGTTTTTTCTTATGATTTTTTTCAACAAAACATCATCACCATTATTTCTGAAACAGACTCAGAAAAACAGAAAAAGATGGTTTGAAGGGTAAAAAATGGAGTTATTTATGACAGATTATACACGTTTTTCATCAAAAAAAGGCTTTTTACGACTTCCAAAAGCCACTTATGACCCGCTTAGAGCTATGCTTTGAGGGGCTTAAAAGCCATCTTTGACCGCCCAAGAGATATGCTTTGACAAAACAGAAAAATAAGTCGAGAAATCAGACAAACCACAACTGATTGGTTATCAAGCAATTAACAAATATGCGGAAAAATCACGTTTTTCGACCCAAAACCAGGCGAAGAGCGAAGAACAAGCAAAAAAGAAGCCAAAAATTCGGAAACTTTTTTACAATTAAAAGATGGAACAGCACATAAAGAAAAACGCCTCGACATCACGTCGGGGCGAGTCTTTTGAATGTTTCAGCAGTTTTTTCTATGTAGTTATGCTCTCTTTGAAAATCAGTCGATTAACTTATTCTGCTTGCAAAATTAGAGATTAAATTGATTTAAATCAAATTTTGAAGAGAAAAAAACGCAAAAAAATACGCAAACGTTTACGAAAAAATAACAATCCTACAGCTTTTTTCATTTCATTTCGTATGCAATATTACTATTTTTTTTTAACTTTGCACATTATTAATAATATCAACACATGAAAGAACCTAACATGGGTGGCCCAATGGGGGGCAGCCAATTCGCGGTTTCCGAGACGAAAGCTGAAACCGCTGTGCTAGTAGGACTAATCACGAAAGAACAAGACGAAGCCAAGACCAAAGAGTATCTGGACGAACTGGAATTCTTGGCCGAGACGGCTGGCGTGGTGGTCGTCAAGCGGTTTACGCAACGAGTGGGAGGCCCAAGTTCCATCACCTACACGGGTAAAGGAAAATTGGAGGAAATCCGCCGATTCATCCAGCAAGAGGAAGAAAACGACCGCGAAGTGGGAATGGCCATCTTCGACGACGAACTGTCGGCCAAGCAACTGCGCAACATCGAGCAGGAACTGAAGGTGAAGATACTGGATCGC
>ODAI012199556.1_pt1 | contig 19539 bp, 21 predicted proteins | sample 1539321 | NCBI WGS metagenome assembly ODAI01 (sample SAMN02144231, study PRJEB22623) | gut metagenome | biome: sheep rumen | host: Ovis aries | place: New Zealand
ATTTAGCATCATCATATTCTTTTAAATATTATTTTACAAACTGGAAAATAAATTTTATAAGATTTATATTAAAATTATTTTTATTCTTTATTATGATGCCAATTCATTTAATTTTATATTTATTACAAACTATATTTTTAGGAATATGCTTGTTAATAAATTTTATTCCTTTTATTAGATTATTTTTTGAAGCTTTTTATATAATTATTTATGATGCAGTTGCGATAAGTGCTATGTTTTTAAATTTATATAATTCAAATGATTATACTAATAAATTAAATGAATATGACAAAAAACATATAATATAATAAGGCATCTTTGCCTTATTTTCTTTTATAAATAAATATTTATAATTACTAAAATAATGTGATATACTATTCTTGTTATGTGAATTATTGATAATATTAATAAAAGGTCAACTATATAAAATGATTCATAGTGTAATTTGTTATAGTTCTAGTTATTAGATGAAATAAAAGAAAGGAATTAATTATTATGGAAATTAATAAACTAGCATTTAATGAAATAAATGAATTTAATATAGATAATACTAAGACCAATAGTTTAGATGTAGATAATCTTAAAACTGATAATTTTAATTATGATGAGGAATCTTATACTGATATAAGAGATTATTCTAAAGTAAATAGACGAATAGTTAAAGCAACTAAGGTTGTTGGTATTACTTTAACTATTACAGCGGCTGCATTATTGACAGGGACTGTTATATCAAATGTATTTTTAGGTACATTACCTAAACTTGATAATTTAGAATATGTAGTAGAAGGTAATAATATTAATTATGAATTTGATATAATTAATAAGGGTAGAATGTATATAACATTTGAGGTTTATGATGAAAACAACAATAATTTATTTAGTTTAGATGTCACTAAAGAGGATAAATATCAAGGAACTATTGATGAGCTTTTATATGATACAAATTATATTTTTAAAATTGTTTCAACAAATAAATTTGATTATAAAAAGAATTTAGATGAACAAATTATTAGAACTGGAAGTATGGACTAATGGAAAATAAAGAAAACATTGATGAAAATAATAGTAATGAAAAATTAAATGAAACTGATGATTTAGAGGTTAGAGTTTATAATAAAAAAGCTAAGCCTAATGCTTCATGGTGGGGAAGAAAAACAAAAGGTCAAAAAACATCTTTTATTTTTTCAATTGTTTTATTAACTATAAGTATCGCAGCTACATTTATTTTAATATTTTGTAGACAAATATTTGGTGATGAAGTAGGCAATGAAATAATTGGTGAAGGTAATTTAAATGGTTTTGTTGCTTTTGGTAAAAGTATTAGGAATTCTCTTGGTAAGGTTGGAATATCATTTTTAGTTATTTCAATTACATTTTTAATTACTTTTATTATTAGTGGTATTTTAAAATTATCAACTAATAAGAGTAATAAAGGAAGAACCATCAGTTCTTTAACTAGAAGCTTATTAAAATATTTAGCTATTTTAGCTGACTTAGCTATCATATTAACTATTTGGGGTGTTGATGTTGCTTCAATAGTTGCCGGTCTTGGTGTTTTATCTTTAATTGTAGGTTTAGGATGTCAAACACTAATACAAGATATTATTTCTGGATTGTTTATTGTTTTTGATGATTATTTTAATGTTGGTGACATGGTTATTATCGATGGTTTTAGAGGATATGTTTCTGAAATTGGATTAAGAACTGTTAAACTTGATGATAAATGTGGTAATATTAAAGCAATAACAAATTCTAATGTTGGTACTTGTGTTAATTTATCAAGACAAACTAATTTAATATCTATAACAATGAGTTGTGGATATAATGAAGATATAAGAAGAGTTGAAGCAATTATTGCTAAAGAATTACCAAAGATTAGAGAAAGATTACCTAAGGTTGTCGATGGACCAACTTATAAAGGAATTGATGCTATAAGTGATTCATCTATAGATTTTGGTTTTTCAGTTAGATGTAAAGCTATGGATAGATTCCAAGTTAAAAGAGATTTTACAAGAGAAGTATATTTAATGTTTGTATTAAATGATATTTCTATTCCATTTAATCAAATTGTTGTTAATCCTCAGGATGATCAAAATAGACCTTCTGCTACAGCTGAAGAAATTGAAATTGCTGAAAGATTAAATCAAAAGAATAGAGAAATAGCTCCAAAGCCTAAGAAAGAAAGCTTCTTAAAAAGAGCTAAAGAAACTTTCATAGATGATATGGATAATATTTATAATTTAAGTGACACAGATTAAAAATTGGAGGTGCTACTATGGATAGAAAAATTGAAGAGAAAAAAGTTAGAAATATTCGTGATCTTGGTGGCATCACTAATAAAGATGGTTTTGTTATTAAAGAAAAGCATCTTATAAGAAGTAGTAAACTAAATAAAATTTCTGAAGATTTTTATGAAAGAAATAATATTAAAACTGTTATTGATTTAAGAATTGATTTAGAAATTGATGAAGCTCCTGATAAATATATAGATAAGATTAATTATGTTAAAATTCCTATTGTATCAGGTAGTAGATTGGGTATCACTCATGAAAAAGATTCAAGAAAGAGCACTAAAAATATCCCTGATTTAAGAGATTTATATAGTGATATTTTTAAAGATGAATATTCAATAGAAAAAATTAAAGAAACTATAAAATTAATTATGAGTAATCGTGATGGTGCAATATTATGGCATTGTACAGAAGGAAAAGATAGATGTGGTATTATATCAGCACTTATTTTATATATATTAGGAGTTGATATGAATGTTATTTATGATGATTATATGCTTACTAATGAAGCAGCTAAGAAAAGAGCTAGGAAGTTTTATATTTTAGTATTCTTAGTAAGATTTAATCGTAAGGTAGCTAGAAGAGCCAAAGATATATTCTTAGCTTATGAAAGATATTTAGATGCATCAATCGATACAATTAAAGCTGAATATGGCTCACTTGATGAATTTATTAAAAATAAATTAGAAATCTCTGATGAGGAAATTAAAGATTTCAGAGATTATGTACTAAAAAAGTAATACCATTTTTAATTTTTTTATTATATAATAAAATATACAAAGGAGATTGAGATTATGGCAGTTAAAACAAAAGCAACACCAACAGCAAAAAAGGACACAACTAAACCAGTTGCTAAGGTTCCTAATAAAAAAGTAGAGGTTGTAGTTCCTCAAAAGGATAAAAAGACATCTACAGGAAAGACTATTTATCATGTTTCTAAGCGTGATAATGATGGTAGAGAATGGAAGGTATTCATCCAAACTTCTGATAAGGTTATCAAATTATTTAAGACTCAAGAAGAAGCTTTAAAATATGCTAAGGATTTAGCGAAAAATAAAGATAACGCTACTGTTATGTTACATGGCTTAGATGGTAAAATTAGAAAATATTAATTAATAGATGGACTTCAAATGAAGTCCATTTGTTGTTTTTAAAAAAATAGTGCATAATTTTATTAAATTATGTATAATAAATAGCGAGTGATTTTTATGGAAAAAAGAGTTAAAAAATTTATTATTGATGGAAATTTTAATATTGATAATAAAATTGTCTGTGCTACATCTGGTGGGGCAGATTCTTTAGCCATGCTTTATATTTTACATAATTTAGGTTATGAATGTATTTTAGCTCATGTTAATCATCATAAAAGAGTTGAGTCTGAAATAGAAGAAAAAGAAATGAAGAATTTAGCTTCAAAGCTAAATATTCCATTTGAGGTTTTAGAATATCATTTTGATGGAAATGGTAATTTCCATGATCAATCACATATTGCTAGATATAAATTTTTTAAAGAAGTATGTGATAAATATCATACTAATATTATTTCAACTGCTCATCATTCAGATGATTTAATTGAAACAATTTTAATAAAATTATTAGAAGGATCTAATTTGTATGGTTATGGTGGAATTAAATCATGTTATTTTGATGGGAAATATAAAATAATTAGACCATTAATAAGCTTTTCAAAAAAAGAATTAAAAGATTATTGTATTAAAAATAATATTAAATATTTTGATGATAAATCTAATTTTGAAGATGATTATTTAAGAAATAGATTACGTCATCATGTTATTCCACTTTTAAAGGATGAATGTCATGATTTAGGAGCTAAAGCTTTAAAATATTCAAATATTTTATATGAATCATTTGATTTCATTAGAAAGTTAAGTATTAATTATTTAAATGAACATAATGATATGATTAATATTGATGATTTTGAATCACTTGATATTGCTTTAAAAAAAGATATTATTTCATTACTTTTAGAAAAATATAATATTAGAAAAAACACAAATGTTATAACTGATATTTTAGATTTAATTAAAGATAAAAGTGGTAATAAAAATTTAGATTTAAGTGATGGATTTATTTTGAATAAATCATATAATCTTGTTTCAATTATTAAAAAAGAGAAATTAGAATCTGAAATTATTTCATTAGATTTAAATGAGGTTAAAACATTTAATGGAATGTATAAATTCTATTTTTCAAAAAATATACCAACTAATAATGCAAAATATATTAAATTGTGCTATAATAATTTGAAACTTCCTTTTTACATAAGATGTAAAATGGAAGGAGATAAAATAAATATTCAAAATGGAACTAAAAAAATATCAAGGGTATTTATAGATAAAAAAATACCTGAAGCTATTAGAAGCATAACTCCTATTATTTTAGATAATTCAAATAATATAATTTGGGTTTATGATTTGATTAAAAGTGATGATATTTATAAGATGAAGGAAAATTGCGATATTTATTTGATTGGCGAGGTGTTATAATGCAAAATGACATTAAAAAAATTAGTGTTTCAGAAGAAGAAATAAAAAAAATAGTAACAAGCCTTGGTAAACAAATCGCAAAAGATTATGAAGGAAGAAATCCAATGTTTATTGGTATGCTAAAGGGAGCTGTTCCTTTTATGACAGATCTTTTAAAATATGTTTTAATTCCTTGTACTGTTGATTACATTAAGGCTTCATCATATTCAGGAACTAAATCAGGTAGTTTAGTTGTCCAAGGAAATATGCCTGATGTTAAGGATAGAGAAGTTGTTATTATTGATGATATTTTGGATACTGGAAGAACATTATTACACTTCAAAAAGACATTATTAGATTTGGGAGCTAAGAGTGTTAAAGTATGTGTTTTACTAGACAAACCTGGAGGTAGATTGGTTGATATTCAAGCTGATTATGTTGGAGGCTTAGTACCTAATGAGTTTGTTGTAGGATATGGATTAGATTATAATGAAAAGTATAGAAATCTTCCATTTATTGGAGTTTTAAAGGAAGAAATCTATAAGTAGGAGGAAGTAATGCAAAAAAATAATAATCAAAACAATCAAAACCGTAGACGCGGGTTCGATTTGATTTTCTTTATTGTTGTAATACTTGCGATTGTCGCTGTTGTATTATTAATAAGAAATTTAATGACATCATCTTCAGTTACAACATTCTCTTATCAAGAATTTGTAACAAAGGTTAATGAAGAAAAAATCGTTCCTGAAAAGATTATTGCAAAGCCTGCTGGTGGAGAGAACTATGATGTTTATACTATCACAGGTACATATAAGGTTGAAGAAAATAAAACAGCTAAATTTACTTTAAATGTTCAAGGACAACAATTAAATGAAATTATAGTAAATCACGCAAACCTTAAGATTACAATTGATACAATTAGCCAAAATATTTGGTTATCACTTTTAGTATCATTTATACCTTACATTATCATTTTAATTATAGGTTTCTTCTTGTTTAGAAGTATGTTTAGATCACAAGGTGGTGGTGATGCATTTAATTTTGCTAAATCTACTGCGAAGTTATCTAGATCTAAAACTGTAACATTTAAAGATGTTGCTGGTTGTGATGAGGAAAAAGAAGAATTAGTTGAAATAATTGATTTCTTAAAGAATCCTCGTAAATATAATGAAATTGGTGCGAGAGTACCTAAGGGAGTATTATTATTTGGTCCTCCAGGTACAGGTAAAACATTGCTTGCAAAGGCAGTTGCTGGTGAAGCTGGCGTACCATTCTTCTCAATTTCAGGTTCTGACTTCGTTGAAATGTTTGTAGGTGTTGGTGCTGCTCGTGTTAGAGACATGTTTAAAACAGCTAAAGAAAATTCACCATGTATTATTTTCATCGATGAAATTGATGCTGTAGGTAGACAACGTGGTGCTGGTATGGGTGGTGGACACGATGAACGTGAACAAACACTTAACCAATTATTAGTTGAAATGGATGGATTTGATGGTAATGTTGGTATTATCATTATGGCTGCGACTAACCGTCCAGATGTATTAGACCCAGCTTTATTACGTCCAGGTAGATTTGATAGACAAATTACAATTGCTAACCCAGATGTTAAGGGTAGAGAAGCAATTCTTAAGGTTCATGCTAGAAATAAACATCTTGAACCAAATGTTAAATTAGCTGATGTTGCTCAAAGAACTCCAGGATTTAGCGGAGCTGACCTTGAAAATATCTTAAATGAAGCTGCGCTTTTAGCTGCTAGAGATAATCGTAAGGTTATTAATATGCAAGATATTGATGAAGCGACAGATAGAGTTATGATGGGACCTGCAAAGAAGAGTAGAGTTATTTCTGATAAAGAAAAGAATACTATTGCTCATCATGAGGCAGGACATGCTGTTATTGGTTTAAAGCTTGAAAATGCTAATATTGTTCAAAAGGTAACTATTATTCCTCGTGGACAAGCTGGTGGTTATGCACTTATGCTTCCTGAAGAAGAAAGATATCTTGAAACACGTCAATCATTACTTGATAGAATCACAGGTTATTTAGGTGGTAGAGTTTCTGAAGAAATTAATTTTGGTGAAATATCTACAGGTGCTTCAAATGACTTTGAACAAGCAACAAAGATTGCTCGTGCTATGGTTACTGAATATGGTATGAGTAATTTAGGCCCAATCACATATGAACAAAATAATGGTTCTGTATTCTTAGGTAGAGATTATTTAAAAGAAAAGAATTTCTCAGATCAAGTTGCTTTAGAAATTGATAAAGAAGTTAGAGCTATCGTTGAAGAATGTTATGAAAGAGCTCGTAAGGTTTTAACTGATAATTTAGATTTAGTAAAAACAATTGCTAAATACTTAATAAAGGTTGAAACATTAACTAAGCCTGATATTGATGAAATTGAAGCTACAGGTCACTTATCTTGGTATGATGAGAAAGAAAAGCATGAAGCTGAAGCTAAATTAAAAGAAGCTGAAGAAAAGAAAAAGGCTGAGGAAGAAGCTTTAAAGGCTCAAGAGAAAGCTCAAGAAGAGGCTAATCAAACTGAAACTTCTGAACCAGCTACTACTGAAAAAGTTAATAATGTTGAATCTAATCAAGAACAAGTAGAAACTACTGATGAAAATCAAGAGTCTTCTAAAGAAGAAAAAACAGAGGAATAATGAGATTAGATAAATATTTAAAGGTTTCTAGACTTATTAAAAGAAGAACTTTAGCAAAAGAAGTTGCTGAAGCTTCAAGAATCTTAGTTAATGGTAAAGAAGCTAAACCATCAAAAGATGTAAAAGTAGATGATATTATTACAATTGAGTTTGGTTTAAAGGTTGTTACTGTTAAGGTTAAGAGCTTAGAAATATCAATAAAAAAAGAAGATTCATGCTTAATGTATGAACTAATTAGTGAAGTAAAAAAACAATAATATTAAGACATCTATCGTAATGGTAGATGTTTTTAATTTTTATAGAGGTTATTTTATTTACTATAAAATAAAAAAATGATAAAATTTAAAAAGAGGGTGATTTTATGTTATTTGAAGAAATTGGTAAAGCTAATATTCAAGCTTTAAAGGATCATGATAAAACTGCAAGAGCTATTTTATCTGTTTTATATGGTAAATTTAAAAATGAAAGTATTGAGAAGGGATTAAATGCTAAATCATTACCTGATGAGGATTGTTTACGCATTATTCAAAAAACAATCAAAGAATTAGAAGAAGAACGCTTAGGTTATGAAAAAGCAAATAGAACTGAATCAATTGCTGAAATTGATAAACAAAAAGAGGTATTAGCTAAATATTTACCTCAACAATTATCAGTTGATGAAATTAAAGAAATAATTTCTAAATTAGAAGATAAATCAATTCCTAGTGTTATGAAATATTTCAAGGCTAATTATCAAGGAAAATGTGATATGGGTCTTGTTTCAAAGACAGCTAAAGAATTTAATTAGTAATTTCAAGTTGGGGGATCAAGATGGGGAATATAACAATTAAGGCAACTGATGGATTAGAGCTTAGTGCTATTTATAGTAAAGTTTCAAATCCTAAGGCTATTATTCAAATTATCCATGGAATGGTTGAACATAAGGAGAGATATAAATACTTGATTGATAATTTAAATCAGAATGGCTATAGTGTTATCATTTTTGATTTAAGAGGACATGGTGAAAGCATCAATGATGAATATAGCTATGGTAGAATTGGTGATATTGATTTAATGGTTTCTGATCAATATGAAATAACTAAATTCATTAAAAATGATAATCCTGATAAAGATTTATATATATTTGCTCATTCTATGGGAACTTTGATTGCTAGATGTTATATCAAATCTCATGACAATGAAATAAAAAAATTGATATTATCTGGTACTGTTGCTTATAAACCATTTTGTGGAATTGCAGTAAATGCAGCTAAAAGAAGAATAAAAGGTGAAAATAAAAATAATTATTCAAAACTTTTATATGCAATGTCAAATAATTTATCTACTAAAGAAGATATATCTTGGATAAGTTATAGTAAAGAAAATCTAAAGAATTATAGTGAAGATCCTTTATGTGGATTTAAATTTACTAATTTTTCTAATTATGTTTTATTTTGTATGACTAAGGATTTACATAATAAAAAGAACAAAGCTAATAATCTTGATTTAGAAATATTATCTTTATCTGGTATTGATGATAGAACTACAAGCCATACAAAAGGTGTTAAGGATTCAGTTAAGTGGCTTAACAAAAGAGGATATAAAAATGTTTCTTATAAGGAATATCCTAATATGAAACATGAAATATTAAATGAAGATGAAAAATATAAGGTTATTGAGGATATAGTAGCTTTTTATAATAAATAAATTTTAGTAATGAGGTATTAGTATGCTTATAAATAAGGAAAGAAGAATAAACATACATAGATTGGATGAAACTCCAGTTTTAGATCAAAAATCAAAAGATCTTATTAAAGAATATCTAAAAATTGAAAGCTTTTATAAATTTGCTTTAAGAGAAGTATCAGCTAAGGTTGAAAATCTTGATGATTATTGTTCAATGAATTTCTCTCATAATCCAATTCACCATATGGAAGCGAGATTAAAATCTCCAGAATCTATTATTGAAAAGATTCATAAAAGAGGATATGAATATACAATTGAATCATTAAAAGAAAATGTTTATGATATTTCTGGTATTAGAGTTGTTTGTAATTATATAAGAGATATTTATATGCTTATATATTTGCTTGAAGAACAAGAAGATTTAGAAGTTAGAATAAAAAAGGATTACATTTTAAATCCAAAGGAATCTGGATATAGAAGTGTACATGTAGTATTCCAAACAAGAGTAACTATGTCTAGTGAAACAAGATGGGTTCCTGTTGAAATTCAATTTAGAACTATCGCAATGGATATGTGGGCTTCTTTGGAGCATGAATTAAGATATAAATCTAAATATGAGCTTGATGATGAAGCTAATGAAAGATTAAGAATGTATGCGGATGAATTATATAAGATTGATACTAATATGCAAAGAATATTTATAAAATCGACAAGTGAGGGAGATTTTAATGATTAATTATGATGAATTAAAGAAAAAATACGAAAGACTTGGTATAGAAGTTCCTAAAAGAGAAATGATTAAAACTCCTGAACAAATAGAAGGTATAAGAGAAGCAGGAAGAATTAATTCTCTAGTATTGGACGAGGTTGCTAAATATATTAAGCCTGGTATTTCTACTCAAGATATTGATGATATCGTTGCGAGAAAAACTAAAGAATTGGGTGCTATATGTGCACCTCTTAATTATGAAGGATTCCCTAAGAGTGTTTGTACATCTGTAAATGATGCTGTATGTCATGGTATTCCAAATGAAAAACAAATCTTAAGGGATGGAGATATTATAAATGTTGATTGTACAACTATTTATAATGGTTATTATGGGGATGCCTCTAGAATGTTTTTGATTGGTAATGTATCAAAAGAAGCTCAAGATTTAGTTCGTGTAACTAAAGAAGCATTAGAACTTGCTGTAAAAGAAATTAAGCCTTATTCAAGATTAAGAGATATAGGCTTTATTATTGAAGGATATTGTAAGCGTCATGGATATTCAGTTGTCCATGAGGTTGGTGGACATGGTTGTGGTGTTGATTTCCATGAAGATCCATTTATTTATCATTATGGTAAAAAGAATACTGGAATGGTTTTATTTCCAGGTATGACTTTTACAATTGAGCCTATGGTTAATATGGGCAAAAGAGGAATATTTTTAGATTCTTCAAATGATTGGACTATTTATACAGATGATGGTTCATTATCTGCACAATGGGAATATCATTTATTAATGACTGAGGATGGACTAGAAATATTATCAAAATAAATTTTTAGTAATTGTAGGTGATTTATTATGAAAACTAAAATATTTATATCTTCATCATCAGGATTAGATACTATTCCCCATCAATCATCTATTTCTGTTATACCTGATGTTTTAGTCTTTTCAGGTGATGAATCATATTTAGATGGTGTTGAATTAGATGGAGAAGCTTTATATCACAGACTTAGAAATGATAAAACATCTAAGGTTGCTATAATGCCTCAAAAGTATACTTATATTGAGGATTTATTAAAAAATGCTATAAAGAATAATTATGAAAGATTTTTCTTTATATTAAGTACAAAATCAAATGTTGATTATTCAAGATTATACGAAAGAATAAAAGAAGATTATTCTGATTTAGATATTTTAATTTATAGAACTAATACATATGCATATCCTATGGCATATGTTGCTATAACAGCTGATAAATTATTTAAGGATAATTTAGATTTACCTTTAATTTATTCTAAATTAGATAGCATATCTGATAATTATAAATTATATTTTTATTCTCCACAGGAGGATGTATATAAGCCTATAAAGAGAATTGATTTTGATGAGGATATCATTAATCAAGCTCAATTTGGAGTATTAAGTGTTGTTGATAAAAATGGTATTTTAAATCTAAAAAGAATAAAGAATAAATTACCTTTAGAACAATTATTAGGTAACTTCTTAGAAGATATTCAAAACATAAGTGTTATACCATTTATTATTTATACAAATAGGTATTCAGCTTACGCAGAAGTTATAGAGAATAGAATAATGGATTATTATCCAAAACTAAAAGGAATTAAAAGATATTTATTACCATCTTCATTTGGAAATTTCTTGGGAATGTATTCAATTGGAGTTGGTTATATAACAAAAGAAGAATAATTTGTAAACAATTATTCTCTATGATATAATTTTTAAGAAATTTTTTTAAAAATGGTGGCTTTTATGAATGTATTAATTGTAGGATTAGGTTTAATGGGTGGCGCATACGCATATAAATTAAAAGATAAAGGTTATTATGTATATGGCGTAGACATTGACAACAAGGCAATTGAATATGCAAAAAATAATGATTTTATTGATGAAGGATCAAGTGATCCAGCTTTATTCATTGAAAAATCAGATATTATTGTATTGGCATTTTATCCAAAAGCCATTATTGATTTTTTAAAGAAATATAATAATTTATTTAGAAAAAATCATATTATCACCGACATATGTGGTGTTAAATCATCATTTTTAAGTGAGGCAGTAGAATGTGCAAAGCCAGCAACATATTTATCTCACCATCCTATGGCTGGTAGAGAAAAGAATGGTATTGAATATTCTAAAAAATGCGTATTTGAGGGAGCTAATTTTTTAATTGTGCCTGATGGTGATGTTAAGGATAGCGCAATTGATGTTATTACAAGAATGGGTCTTGATTTAGGGTTTTCTAAAATTAGCATAATTGATAAAGAAAAGCATGATAATATGATTGGCTTTACTAGCCAATTAACTCACGCTATCGCTGTATCATTAGTAAATTCAGATAGAAATGATGATACTAAAAAATATATTGGTGATTCATATCGTGATTTAACTAGAATTGCATTAATTAATGAAAATTTATGGAGTGAATTATTCGTAGAAAACAAAGAATTCTTATTAAATCATATTGAACATTTTGAAAGTGAATTAGATATTTTAAAGACTGCTTTAAAGAATTCAGATAAAGAAAAATTAAAAGAATTATTTAGATCTTCAACTAAGATTAGAAAAGAGATGGAAAAATGAAAAATATAAAAATTGAATTAAAAAATCATTCATATGATATTTTTATTGAAAAAGGTATCTTAGATAAAGCTAATACTTATATTAAGAAGGTCTACAATAATAAGAATTTATACATAATTACTGATGATAATGTTTCTAAATTATATTTAGATAAATTAGTTGAAGTATTAAGTAATGACTTTAATGTTAAATATGTGGTTGTTCCTCATGGAGAAGAATCTAAAACAATTAAATATTATACTTATGTTTGTGAAGAATTAATAAAAATGGATATCAGAAGAAATGAATTATTAGTTGCTTTAGGCGGAGGAGTAATTGGAGATTTAACTGGATTTGTTGCGGGAACATTATATAGAGGTATACCATATGTAGGAATTCCTACATCATTATTATCACAAATGGATTCATCTATTGGTGGTAAAACTGGTATAGACTTTTGTGATAGAAAAAATATTTTAGGTGTATTTAAACAACCAGAAATGGTATTAATTGATCCAAATACATTAAAGACTTTAGATAATAGAGAATTTAATAATGGTATGGGTGAATTAATTAAGCATGGTGCTATTGGTAACAAGGATCTATTATTAAGCTTAGTTAATAAGCCTGAAATAGATGAAGATATTATTTCACAAAGCTTACATGTTAAAAAAAGAGTTGTAGAGCTTGATGAATTTGATACTGGTGTAAGAATGACTTTAAATTTTGGTCATACATTTGGCCATGTTATCGAATTAAAATATCATTATAAGCATGGTGAAGCTGTTGCGGTTGGTATGCTTATGGCTTTAAAGTTAGGTATTGATTTAGGTGTTACTCAAAAGGAATGTTATGATGTTATTTATAATATTTTAAAGGCATATAACCTACCTTTAGATGAATATGATTATAAAGAATATATGCTAGATATATTGGGAGATAAGAAGAATTTAGCTGGAACTATAAATTTTATTCTTTTAACTTCTTTAGGAGAATGTACAATTTATAAGATGACAGAAAAAGAAATTAAGGAGAAAGCAAAATGCGAGTAATAATAACTCCTAACAAATTAAAAGGTGATGTTGTTATACCACCTTCAAAAAGCTTATCTCATAGAGCTATAATCGCAGCTGGTCTTGCAAAGGGAGAAAGTAAAATATCTAATATTATTTATTCAAAGGATATTTTAGCAACAATTTCTGCGATGAGAAGCTTAGGTGTTGAAATTAAAGAATTTGATGATTATTTAATCATTAAAGGTAATAAATTAAAAAGAGTTAATGATGTTATAGATGCGAATGAAAGTGGATCTACAATTAGATTTATCATTCCTATTGCATTAACTGTTGATGAGAAAATAACATTTGTTGGTCATAATAATTTAGTTAATAGACCACTTGATACATTCTTTGAGATATTTGACAATCAAAATATTAAATATGAGCATGAAGATAAATATTTACCATTAACAATTTATAATGGAATAAAACCAGGAGTATTCAATATTCGTGGTGATGTTTCAAGTCAATTTATTACTGGTTTATTATATGCATTACCATTATTAGATGGTGATAGCATAATAAATATAACTACAGATTTGGAATCTAAAGGATATATTGATTTAACATTGGATGTTTTAAAGATGTTTGGTGTTAATGTTATTAATGAAAACTATAAAAAATTTATAGTTAATGGTAATCAAGAATATAAGCCTTTTGATTATGAGGTTGAAGGTGATTATTCACAGGCAGCTTTTTTCTTAGAAGCTAATATGCTAGGAGCTGAAATAAATTTATTAAAAATGAATAAGGATTCTAACCAAGGAGATAAAAAAATCTTAGATGATATTAAAGATTTTGGTGGAAAATTAGAATTTAAAGATAATAAATTAGTTTTAGTTGAGAAAAGCTTAAAGCCAGCAACAATAGATTTTTCACAATCACCAGATTTAGGACCAGCTTTAACTGTTCTTGCTAGCTTAATTCCTGGTCGAAGTAATTTTATTAATGCTAAAAGATTAAGAATTAAAGAATGTGATAGAATCACATGCATGAAAGAAGAAATCGAAAAGCTTGGTGGTAATATTAAAGAATTACCTGATGGCATGATTATAAATGGAGTTAATAGATTCCATGGTGGTGTTTGCGATTCTCATAATGATCATAGGGTTGTTATGTCATTAGCTATGGCAACTTTAATGATGGATGGAGATTTAGTTATTGAGAATTGTGAAGCTATTAATAAATCATTCCCACATTTTTTCAAGTTGTTTGAGAGTTTAGGAGGAAAAGTTAAATATGAAGACTAAATTGGATGAAGCAAGAGATGTAATTAATACTGTTGATAAGGAAATGATTTATCTTTTTATAAAAAGAATGGCAGCTGTAAGAATTATTGCAGAATATAAACTTGAAAATGATATTCCAGTTTTAGATTCTATTAGGGAAGAATCTATTATTCATAAGAATTTGGAACTATTAATGAACAAGAAGCTTGAAAAGTATTATTTAGAATTTTTTAATGGGGTATTAAATTCATCAAAAAGCTATCAAAAAGAATTAATTGATGAATTTGAAAAGAACAAGAAATGAAAAAATATGCACTTTTAGGTGAAAAATTATCTCATTCACATTCACCACTTATTCATAATGAAATATTTAAAGATATGAATGTTTATGGAACTTATGAAAAGATAGAATGTAGTAAAGATGATTTAGGGAAAATAATTAATGATTTAAGATTGGGAAAATATCATGGTTATAATGTAACTATTCCTTATAAAATTGAGATAATGAAATATTTAGATGAAATCTCAGATGAGGCAAAAGCTATTGGTAGTGTTAATACTGTAGCTTTTAAGGATAATAAGGTTATTGGTTATAACACAGATTATTATGGTTTTTGTGATACTATTAAATATAATAATATAGATGTTAAAGATAAAGAATGTTATATATTAGGTACTGGTGGTGCATCACTTGCTTTATATAAGGCTTTACTTGATCTAGGTGGTATTGTTAAATATGTATCTAGAAATCCAAAAAATGATAAAACTATTAGTTATGATGAATTAGAAAATAAAAATCCATATTTAATAGTTAATGCAACACCTGTTGGTATGTATCCTAATATTAATGAATCACCTATTTCTAAAGAAATGGCTAATAAAGCTAAATATGTTTTGGATATAATTTTTAATCCTAAACAAACATTATTATTACAATATGCTAATTCTAATATTAATGGATTATTAATGCTTGTTAGTCAAGCAGTTAAGTCTGAGGAAATATGGCAAGATAAAAAATATGATAAGGATAAGATTTTATTATTAAAAAGAATTGAGATGATGATATGAACCATTTTGGTAGATTATTCCAAGTAAATATTTTTGGCGAATCACATGGAGAATGTGTTGGTGTTCTTGTTGATGGTGTTATACCTGGAATTAAGCTAGATGAATCTGATTTTGAAAAGGATCTAGCAAGAAGAAAATCAGGTGCTTTAGGAACAACTCCAAGAATAGAAGAAGATAAGGTTTTTATTGAATCAGGAGTATTCAATGGTTATACAACTGGCGCTCCTATTTTATTAAAGTTTTTAAATAATAATACTAAGAGTAAAGATTATTCTAATTTGGTTAGTCATCCGAGACCATCTCATGCTGATTATGTTGCGAATATAAAATATGATGGATTTAATGATTATAGAGGTGGAGGGGCTTTTTCTGCTCGTTTAACTTTAGGAATTGTTTCTGCTGGAGTAATTGCTAAAAAGATTATTAATCAAATAAAATTTGACACAAAAATTATTAATTTAGGTGGAGAAACTAATCCTAATAATTTCGAGAATGTTTTAACTGATGTTGTAAAAAGTGGAGATTCTATTGGGGGAATTGTAAATATTAAAATAGATAATGTACCTCAAGGATTAGGTGAACCATATTTTGATTCTATTGAATCGACATTATCACATTTATTATTCTCTGTTGGTGGAGTAAAGGGTGTTGAATTTGGTGTTGGCTTTGATGGTGTTAAATTTAGAGGTAGCCAGTTTAATGATTTAATCATTGATAAGAATGGCAAAACAAAGACAAATAATAATGGTGGTATCAATGGTGGAATCACTAATGGAAACCAAATTGATATTAAGGTATTTGTTAAACCAACTCCATCAATTTCAAAAGATCAAGATACTTATAATTTTAAAGATGATAAGGTTGAAACATTAAGTATTAAAGGTAGACATGACGCTGCTATTATTTTAAGAGCTCAAGTAGTATTAGAGGCTATGTGTGCTATTGGTTTAGCTGATAGTTATTTAGTAGCTAAGGCATATAAGAAATAAATAACATTGGGGATGTTAGTGTGAAAAAAATAATCATTGTCGGATCAGGTATTTCAGGGTTAACTTCTGGAACTTACCTATCTAAAAATGGCTATGATGTAGAAATATATGAAAAAAATGATTATGCTGGTGGATTTTTAACTAAATTCGATAGAGATGGTATGATTGTTGATACATGTATTCATTGGATGACTGGAACTAAAAAAGGAACAAAATTAAATAAAATATGGAATGATAATGGTGGTTTAAAGAATGCTGATATAATTATCCCTGAATCATTTTTTGATTTTACAATGGATGGTAAAACTATTAGGTTTTATCATGATATAGATAAATTAGAAAAAGAATTATATAAATTTAGCGAAGATGATGATAAAGAAATTGCTAAATTAATAGATGCGATTAAGGCTATTAATATTATGGAAACTCCATCAGATATACCTTATGAATTAGGTGATAATACTGATATGAATGCCAATCCTGATTTATTAAGAAAAACTGCTTATTATTTAGTAAGAAATTTATCTGATTTAGCATTAAAATTTAATAGTCCGATTATTAGAAATGCATTATTAAATAGTCCAGTAAATAAAAAGTTTTCAGCTTATTATTTTGTAATGAATTTAGCTAATTTTGTTAATGGTAATGCAGCCTTACCAAAGGGCTTATCAAATGGTGTTAGAAATAGATTAGTTAATGAATTTATTACAAGTGGTGGAAAGATTAATTTAAATGAAGATGTATCTGAAATAATAATAGAAAATAAAAAAGCAAAAGGTATCATTTCTAATGGTATTATTCATTATTCTGATTATGTTATTTCTGCATGTGATTTACATTATACATTTGAAGTTTTATTAAAAAATAAATATGATTTTAAACCATATAAGGATTATGATTTAGATGATGTTAAATATCCAATGTATAGCTATCTTATATTTGCATATAAAACTAAACATGATTTTAAAGATAGAATAGCTCAATGTTTTAAAATAAAACCATTAAAAATATTTAATAAGGAATTAGAATTCTTAGGTGTTAGAAGCTATGGATACGATGAAACATTAAAAAATGGTGAATATAGTGTAGTACAAATCTTACTTGAAACAGATTTAGATGATTATAATTATTTAAATAATTTATCTAAAGAAAAATATGATGAATTTAAAAATAAATATCAAAAAATATTTAAGGACATTTTAAGTGAATTATTTGATGATGAATTCATATATTTAGATTCATTTACACCATTAACTTTAAAAAGAATGTGTAATTCATATATGGGTCAATTCATGACTTATGCATTAACAAAAAAAGTTCCATCTTATACTAGAAGTTTTTTAGTTGAAGGATTAGATAATTTTGTTTTAGCTAATCAATGGTTAGTTTTACCAGGAGGAACTCCCGTTGCCGCAACAAATGGTAAATTAGCTTCTCAACTTGTATTATATTTAGATGGTAAAGATTATAAAAATATTTAATATAAGAAACAAAGTATACTGAAATATAGTATGCTTTTTCTTTTTGTTTTTACTTGTATTTTAATACTTATTATTATATAATAAGCGTGTTTTCATAGATTTATATTTCAATTTATGAAATTGATATATTTACGGAGGGGAAAAGATGTATCGTATTATTAAAAAAAGACAATTGACTGATGTTATTTATTTAATGGATATTGAAGCACCACTTGTTGCTAAAAGTGGACTTCCTGGCCAATTTGTTATAACTATTAACACTGAAAAAGGTGAAAGAATCCCACTAACTATTTGTGATTTAGATCCTGTTAAAGGAACTGTTACAATTGTATTCCAAACTGTAGGAGCTTCTACAATGGAGCTTGCTACAATGAATGAGGGAGACGAATTATTCGGATTTGTAGGACCTTTAGGTAGACCTTCTGATTTACTTGAAATGAGTGATGAAGAATTAAAATCTAAAAAGGTTGTATTTATAGCTGGTGGTGTTGGTAGTGCTCCAGTATATCCACAAGTTAAATGGATGCATGATCATGGTTATAAATGTGATGTTATTTTAGGTGCTAGAAGCAAGAACATTATTATTCTTGAAGATGAATTAAGAGCAGTATCTGACAATTTATATGTTTGTACAGATGATGGTAGCTATGGATTCAAGGGTAATGTTTGTGATATGTTAAATGAAGTTATCGCTAAAGAACATAAAGAATATAATCATTGTGTTTGTATTGGACCAATGATTATGATGAAGTTCGTTTGCTTATTAACTAAGAAATTAGGTATTCATACAATCGTTTCTTTAAACCCTATTATGGTTGATGGAACAGGTATGTGTGGTGCTTGTAGATTATTAGTTGATGGTAAGGTTAAATTTGCTTGTGTTGATGGTCCTGAATTTGATGGTCATCTTGTAGATTTTGATGGTGCTATGAAGCGTCAAAGAATCTATGCTACTGAAGAAGGTAGAGCAAGATTAAAATTTGAAGAAGGAAAAACACACCATGGCGGATGTGGAAATTGCGGAGGAGATAAATAATGGACAGAATGAAGAGAACTCCAATTAGAGAGCAAGATCCAAAAGTTAGAGCAACAAATTTCGATGAAGTTTGTTTAGGATATAATGAAGAAGAAGCTGTAATTGAAGCTTCAAGATGCTTAAATTGTAAGAATCCTCAATGTGTTACTGGTTGTCCAGTTAATATTAATATTCCAGGATTCATTAAGCACATTAAGGAAAAAGATTTTGAAGGTTCAGCTAAAGAAATAGCTAAATATAGTGCTTTACCTGCAGTTTGTGGTCGTGTATGTCCTCAAGAAAA
>ODAI013032418.1_pt1 | contig 19538 bp, 15 predicted proteins | sample 1539321 | NCBI WGS metagenome assembly ODAI01 (sample SAMN02144231, study PRJEB22623) | gut metagenome | biome: sheep rumen | host: Ovis aries | place: New Zealand
ACACGGCTGCGATGATGGACAAAGAATATCCGGGATACGTGCCCGACATTCTGCGGCTGTCCGCATGTGTGCATGGAGACGAGCCAGGAACCACGAGCATATACCTCCCCAGCGGTGAGGAAAACCCAACCGTTGCGAAATATGCAAAGGTTCTCGGTTTAAGTTCCGGGGAGCTTAGCCGCTCCTACACCAACGTAGAAAAAGCGGCAATGGAGATCTCACGGGAACACTATAACGGGAAGCTGACGGAGCAAAGCATGAAACAGATCTGTGACATGTATCATGTATGTCTGCAGCCGTGATATTAATATATTCACGATCCAGCGGGATATCGGAAACGAAAGGAGGCAAAAATAATGCTTAATACACGGAGCCACACCTGTTGGTCTTGCATACATCGGGGAATGACAGAGAAAGCAGGAAGGCCATCAAGAGTAAGATGTACAAAAACGAAAAGAATGGGCAAACTTACCAGGGGATATAATTGCGAAATGTTCGAATATGAGGGCAAAACCGGAGAGTTGGGAGATGACGGAATTCCTCTGAAAAATAAACAACCCAGGGACTACCGCACCAGAAAGCAGTGGGAGCGCGAAGGACGGCGCATTAAAGAAGGCGAAACCGGACGGATGATGCACGCTTCCAGAGCGAGCTTCAGGGTTTATGAATATTATTTGGAGGAACAAACCGAGCCCTTCGATAAAACGCCTCCGGACAATTCGTCTCTCGATTGACAATCCGAGGACGATTGCATACAATAAGAATAATTAAAATACAGAAACAAAAATGGAGCCAGAACGTTCTGGCTCTTTTTTATGGAAAGAAAGGAGAAAAACGATGACAACCGAAAACCCGATACTCAAAACTGAAAAACTTGCAGAACTTAACAGAGCGATGCTGGGACTGGGAGCGCCGATAGAACGGGACGGGCAAGGATACAACAAGCCTGATTTTGCCCGTATGGAAGGCATAGGGCGGCTCAGGGATGAGATGTCTTTTGAAGAGGCATATCATGTGGTCCAGACATTGCAGCATTACAAGAACACCCAGCTCAAAACATTAATGAGAGAACTGGAAGCAACAAAAGAATATTACGAGAAGGAAATGGAAAAACAGCACCCGCAACAGTTCGAAAGACTGGAAGTCCTGAGATGCGCACTGGAAGGAGAAGGACACGCGCAGAGAGATTACATGGGGCGGGAGCTGACATTTGTCCAACTGAAAAACGGGAAAGTATTCCTGGCGTTCGCGGAACGCGTCAATATCGACATCTGGAATTTCAATGGCCGTTGGATACGTGATGATAAAGATAGGAAGTACATTGCGGAAATCCCTGTCGAAAAAATAAACGACTTCCTCGGGAAAGTCCGGACACTGGGACGGTACGGATACACCGTACCGAAAGAACTACTCGAAGCGGTAGAGAAGTACAAGTCCGAAATGCATAGCGTAAAACCCGACAAGAAAATCACGCCTAATGACCCCAAAACTAAAGAGTTCCCGCCTAAGGAACTCCCGCCGGCAGTCCTGCTGCCGACAGGCGAGAAGAACCAGTACGGCCTGGACATATATGTGCTGACGCGCAATGAATATGCTTTCAACCAGAAGCTCTGGACGTTGAAAGGAACAGGTCTCAAATACGTAGATTCCCGTTCCGAAAAGGACAGTGTAAGAATCTCGACAAACCCCCAACTCCTGCCGGTTCTCCTGGCGTTCCTGAAGGATTGCGCCGTGGATGTTTCGCCTGTCGAGAACGCCCCGGTCATCGACAAGAACAAGAGCGGGAATGTATTGATTGACGTGAGCACGCTCAAGCTGCCGTTCACGCCGTTCCCATTCCAGCTCGAAGACGCCAGGATCGTCGTAGGGAAGAAGAAAGCCCTGCTTGGGCATGACATGGGGTGCGGAAAAACATTTATTTCTGCCTTGGTAGGCATGTCGCTTCCGGGGAAGAAACTGGTCATCTGCCCTGAAACGCTCCGCCTGAACTGGAAGCGCGAGCTTGAACAAACGGACGGCGTGAATCATGGCGCTGATATCAAGGTCGTGTATTCAAAGGACAAAGCGCCGCAATTCGGCGGGGACTGGACGATCATGGGGTACAAGACAGCAGTCAAGTTCGCCGCCCTCATCAAGGACGAAAAATTCAACTGCATGTTCGTCGATGAGGCGCATAAGTGCAAGGCGGTGAACAATTACGGCAAGCCCACGTCCAAACAGGCGCAGACCGTCATGGAACTGTCGAAAGCGATGGATTACACCTACCTCTTGACCGGCACACCCATGCCGACAAGGAACAAAGACCTTTACAATGAGCTTGTCATGCTCGGCGAGATAGACCCAGACGTACCGCATGCGTTCTCACGCTTCGGCATCAGATACTGCGACGGCCACAACAACGGCTTCGGATGGGATTTTGACGGTTCGTCGAACGTAGAGGAACTGCATGAAATCCTCGGAAAGTACATGACCCGGAGACTGAAATCCGATGTCCTGCCCGACCTGAAAAAGCAGCGGATCCCGATCATGGTCGAAGCCCCTCTCTCAAGGGAATATAAGAACATCGAAGAAAGGCTGTATGACATGAAGGACGGTGATACCTACATGGCTCTGGCAATGACAGGGCGCAGGTATTTGTCAAAATGCAAGGTCAAAGAGGCGATGGATTTTGCTGACACGCTCTTGGAAGACGGAGAATCCGTCGTTATGGTCGCCGAGTTCAATGAGACTCTGGACAGGATGATGGAACATTTCGGCGAAAAAGCCTGTTGCATACGGGGCGGAATGTCTGACAGGGAAAAGCAGCTCGCCGTAGATTCGTTCCAGAGCGGGGAGAAACAGGTCTGCTGCATCAACCTTATAGCGGCAGGCGTGGGCATCACGCTCACCAAATCTAGGTCCATGGTCATATGCGACTACGATTGGCCCCCCGCCAATATGACCCAGGTAGAGGACCGCATCTGCCGGACAGGGCAGGACAAGCCGTGCAACATTTTCTATATACTGCACAGCAAAGCCGTCCTTGACGATATCTTCCTGCAGATGCTCACGAGCAAGTCTGCCAACATCGATCAGGTCGTGGATCAGGTCGAAAATACGGTGGACCTGGTCGGCATGAAAGAATCCGGGGCGGCGAACGACTTCCTTACAAGGCTGAAGAAAAAAGTCGGCGTAACGAATAACAAGAAAGGGGGTAAGAAGAAAGACAAGAAAGACAAAAATGGGTATTGAAAAAAACGGCAATGTATAATAGAATGATATTGTCATTTAGAATACCGAAAAGTAAGAATGGGAAAGGAAAATCTGCCTTTCCCATTTTTTTGTTTTAAAACGGAAAAACGGTGTTCAGGTGATAACAACTAAATATCGAGAAAGCCATAACAAAAAAAAGGAGGAAAGAAAACTATGGCAAAGTTCACATTTTTAAATGGAGTGATGACAAAGATCGAGGAAAGAAAGGAGGATGCGGTCTCCGAGAAATTCCGCGAACTCCTCAAGAAAGCTCGTTCGGTCAACAAGGACATGACGCTGACCTACGACGATGAATCTGACCAGTATGATATTATTCTCAGCGGTCAGGTTTATCAGGAAGGCGTGAAGGCCGATGACGTGCCAAAAGCACTTGAAAGAGCAGGAGAAGCCCTTTCAAAGTGCGGTGTCGTCCGCGTATTCACCTTCAAGGACTTTGACCCCTGCAGCGTAAAAGATCAGCTGGCGTTCTCGGAGTGGTCGGCAGACCAGCATAAAATTATCTCGACCTGCTTCGACCGCAATGAGAACAGCAGAACAGGAAACTGGATCGTGACGTACATCCCGAAGGGCTGGTACGAGATCCTGAGAAAGAAGGCAGAGTACGAAGCGCAGGAAGAAGAAGAAAACAATTCCCAGTGGTAACTTCCGGCTTCGCAGTGCATCGAGTTTAATTTAACAGAAGTGGCCGTCCTTAAAAAGGGCGGCCATTTTTGTAGAAAGGAGAAAAACATGAGTAATTACACACTACAAAGGCGCAGGGAGTTGCGCAAATGGGGCGGTCTTTATGCTCTTCCGGTCTCTAATTACGTGGTCGAGGAGCAGGATGGATATTCAGAAAGAGTCATGCCCGAGACCGTCTGGCACGCCCTCAGACGAGGGCAGTTCCGGGAAAACTGGAGCTACCTGACACCGGAATTCAGAAGATGGTTCCGGCAAGTCGAGAAAAGTGGGGGCATCCCCTGCACCATCACCGGTTCGGAAGCCGCCGCTGCCCTGGACGCATCCAGATTCAAGTCCAGGCTGCAGCTTTTCACGGAGAAGAGCCAGCCGTACCAGCCACGGGAAGAGGATGCTTCCAAAGCCAAGATGTTCTGGCGCGGGCATATGGCGGAATCCCATGTGATGAAGCTTGCCAAGTACTCCCTCGCTCAGGAATACGGAGAGGGGAACTTCTTCATTTGGACAGACAAACGCCTCTTTGCCTGCCGTGACCAGTCAAGGAGCTGGATGCTCTATGACCCGGACGGTTTTGCGCTGGTACGAAAATCGGAAGATGAGGAATGGAAATTCATCCTCATTGAAGCAAAGACCGTCGCCTCGTACAAGCGCGAGGAACAGTCGGCATGGGCAGCAGGCTTCGTCCCGGACGACTACGTCCTCCAGGGGCGGCACGGCATGGAAGTCATGGACACGGAAGGTGTCCTGCTTATATGTGCCTGGGGGTTCGAATATAACGAATTCGCATTCAAGTTCATATGGCGGAACAAACTGGTGGCAAACTGCCCCTGCGACAGGCTGGGCGACCAGCTGATCGCGGACGAGCATGCATTCGTGCAGAAAGTCGCGGCAGGGGAAGAGATCGGGCATTCAGAAAAGGAACCGGTCTTGGAAAATACCTTTTATGGTAAGATCACCAGACCGAAACCGAAGACACTGGCTCTCAGCCCCGACTACAGGGCGGAGGTACTGGAGCTCGCCGATATCGAAGACCAGCTGCAGGACCTCAAGGAACAGGCAGAACAGCTGAAGACACGGCAGGCAGAACTCCAGAACCGCCTGTATCCTGAATTTGCCGACTACGAGTATGGCACGTATCAGGATGATTCGACCGGTGCTGTGTACAAAATCACCGCAACGGAGAAGTACGGTCGGAACAGCATAGACGCCGAAGCACTCAAGCGCGACTTCCCGGCGGAATACGCCGAGATGGTGGCGTCTGAGACACTTGTCCCAACGTTCAAACCGTACAAAAAAAAGAAGTATGCGGCGCTAATCGAACAGTACACGATCCCCGGAGAAGCGAAAGGGGAGCGAAAATGGACGGTCAGGCGCTCTTAACGGAAGTAACACGCAGACAGCCTCTGGCATTATGCCGGAGGCGCAACAACCCGGAAAGGAGGGAAAATGAAAGAAAAGGAGAGGATCGTCTTCCAGGGAAGCCTGCGGTATGAGGTATTCCGGTCAGAGGACAGCCTCGCGATCCAGCAGTACGCTGTAAGTAAAACGCTGGAAGGCGAGGAAATTAAAGAAAAAAGAGTCACCGTGTCCGGATACGGGCTCCCAAGGAACAAGGAGTTCCAGTACGAACTTGCCGGGGAATGGGTCCGGCACCCGAATTATGGGTGGCAGGTCAAGGTCACATCCTTCAAGGAAGTCATCGGGGATTCCAAGAAGGCGATCCTAGACTTTCTGAGCAAGGGACCGATCCGTGGCGTAGGTCCGAAAACGGCTGAAAAGATATACGCCGCCTTCGGACCCGATACCTACAAGGTGCTGGACAAAGACCCCCAGAGACTGTATACGGTCAAGGGGATCAGTGAAACAAAAGCGTCACAGATCATCCAGAGCTGGAACGAAAACATGGCGACCCGTGACGTCATGCAGCTCCTGCTCCCGCTGGGCGTGAGCGTCAGGACATGTATGCGCCTCGTCAAGGCGTTCAGCTACATGACTAAGGAGATCATTCTGACCAACCCCTGGCAGCTCACGGAATGCTCCGGTGGGCTGACCTTTGCGCAGGCGGAGTTCATAGCGCAGCATGAACAGCTGCCGATGGACTCATCCAGCCGTGTAGTGAACGCGATGCTCGCCGTGCTGAAGGAGAACGAGCTGTGCGGGCATCTGGGGATGGGCGTGGCCCAGTTCCAGACAGAGCTGAGGAAGAAGTTACTGACGATCGACGCCGGGAAATACAGTCCGGAACTGGTAAAACAGTACCGGGAGAACGTCCTTGTGGAGATGTCGAACCAGTGGAACATTCAGCTGCGGAACAAGTCCGTCATACAGCTGACAAGGCTCGCGGGTGTGCCCTATATATACAGGACGTACACCTTCAAAGCGGAATTCGAGAGCGCGTGCAAGCTCATGAAGCTGATGGCTGGAGTCAAGGCGCCGTTCGCAAAGGAAGTTGACCGGCTCATGGAACGGCAGAAGAAGGACAGCAAGTTCCCTCTGGCAAAGATGCAGGAAAAGGCGGTCCGGTCGTCTGCCCTGTACGGGGTCCTGGTCATTACAGGCGGTCCCGGAACCGGCAAGACAACGACCGTTAACGAGATCTGCCGCCTCTGTGATTACCAGAAGCTGAGCATCTGTCTCCTGGCGCCGACCGGGAAAGCCGCGAAGCGAATGATGGAATCTACAGGGAGACCGGCACGGACTGTCGATTCGCAGCTCGAGCTGGTCCCGGATGTTGACCTTGATAACGGGGTCACCATAGATGAGGATGTTACGATCGTCGATGAGGCGTCCATGCTGGACATCTTCAAGCTGAGGAGTCTGCTGAACGCTATAAAGGTCGGACACAGGCTCATCCTTGTTGGGGATATCGACCAGCTCCCGTCTGTCGGACCGGGCGCCGTCCTTCGCGACATAATAGACAGCGGGAACATTCCGTGTATCGCCCTCGACACGGTCTATCGGCAGAAATCCGGTGATGATGCCGGACAGCGGATCATCATGAACGCCCACCGCATCAATGCAGGGGATGTGAATCTTGAGACAGGTAGCGGGTTCAGCATAGAAGAAGTACGCGGTGACGAGAAAATAGCCGAAAGACTGACCGAATGCTACCTTGAGGAGGTGAGGAAATACGGAATTGATAATGTCGTCTGCCTGCTCCCGACGAACAAGACAAAATTTGTCGGCGTACATGACATGAACGTGCGTCTGCAGGAAGTCGTCAATCCACCGTCGGCGAACAAGAGCTTCATCACCTTCGGCAAGGGCGTCTTCCGTCAGGGAGACATCATCATGAACACACGCAACGACTCTGACCGGGAAGTGGTCAACGGCGAAGTCGGGCATATCATCCAAACAGACGTTGACAGCGATAAGGTACGGTCAGTAGTAAACGATTTTGACGGCAGGGAGGTCGAGTTCAAAGGCACGGAAGCGATACAGCAGTTAACACTCGCCTATGCGATGACAGTCCATAAATCCCAGGGTTCTGAATATGCTTCGGTGATCATAGGGATGTCGGACAGCATAGGGAAGGTCATGGAGAAGCGGAATTTACTCTATACGGGTGTCACCAGAGCGAAGAAGCAGGTAAAAATCGTGGGGTCTTTGTCCGCTGTGCGGCAAAGTATCCAGACTGTAGACAGCTTGTATAGGCAAACGTGTTTGTCGTTCATGATCCGTGTGGCAGCCGCGCATTACCGCCACTAGAACACCTGTTCGATAAAAAATCAGCTTTTTCCGAATCCCGGAAAAATCGCCAAAAAACGCCAAAATCACGTAAAAATAGTCAAAAAAGAAAAAGACCCGTGGGAATTTTCCCCGGGTCTTTTTTGCGTTTAAATAAAGCGTTCAAGATGGTTCAATCGTCGAAGACCGCTGTCAGCCGCAACGTCCAATCACGCTCATATGGGCCTTGCCGTTTCAGCTCATCTTCCAGGTATTGCACATCCAGTACGAATTTCTTCACATGCGGTACTCCTGACATGATGGACATATAGCTCGAAAGCAGTTTAAAGAGTCCAATGAACACTGCTGCCTCCGCCATCTCGTCCGGTGGTTCCAGAAAAGCCGAAAGGTCAAGATGTTTCTGCTTGCATTCGAATATGAGCTTGCGCAGGTATCTTCTCTGGCTCTCCGAGCAGGAAAGACCAGACGGGATAGTGCTGTGAGAAGTATCTTCCAGCCTGAACGGAACATCCTTCTGAGGATTTTTCTTCCAGCTCTGGTAGACGACATTATAATCTTTCGGCGGGCTCAGGCGCTCAGGTTCTGCGAAAGACAATGCCGGCAAGGCTTTCGCCTTACTGGCGACGGATGAGCAAAAATCGTCAAACCCCGCTGCCCCGCGTTCCAAGAGTACTTCCTGTTCCTTCTGATATGCCTCATAAGCCTGCACCACCTGCTGTTCACGTTTCTGTTTATCTTCAGGAGTGTCACGCGGAGGCCGCTTTGCGTCATCAAAGACAATGCCGCGCGCCCTGCGTTCGGCCTTCATTTCCTGGATGCGTTTCGCCAGCCCGATCAGTTCGGACGCGGATGCCTTGGAAAAATGCTGGTCTTTGGGGATTCCGAGATCGTTGGAATGGTGTTCGAGCCAGTATCGCTGGTTCGTCGTTGGCGGCTCAGACGCCCAGGAACGGTGCATGTCCTCACTCCAAAGGTATTTCGGCCCTCCATAAACGGTGATCAGCGATTTCAGGATGTCCGCCGCGTCGGATATCTTCAAGGTCTTATTGTAGATACTCATCCCCGTATAGATCCGCATATGTGTATTACCGAGGAGGTCGGGTTCACTGAACGTAGCCTTCCCGTTCGCGAAAGCGACAGAATAGCGTTCCTGGTCTGACGGGGAAAGGGAGACATGGAACCCAGAAAGCTCCGGCGGGACGGTCTTTTCATCATCATTAAGGATCGCCTGCACCTGCTCTGAAGCGAACAGGTCGATTTCCTGTTCTATGAGCCTGATGGTCTCCAGTGTCTTATGCCTCTTGTCGATGATATGGTTGATGATGTCCGCCATCTGCATCGGGTCGTACCCGGTCTCCATTTGTTCCCGCTGTTCCTTCGTCGTGAGGTCCGGGTCGATGCCGAACAGGGACAGGGCGGAGCAGAGGCGCCTGTTCCGCACCTTGCTCGCGGGTACGATGTCAAGGACGAGACAATCCTTTTTGTCTGATTCGGGCGAAAGCCGGAGGCCGCGCCCGACCATCTGCTGGAATAGCGAATCGTTGCAGGTCGCCCGCATATTGATGATGCAGTCAGCAGAAGGGCAGTCGAACCCTTCTGTCAATACAGACACGGAAATCACGCAGCGGACCATCCTGTTCGCAAAAGCCGAAAGAATGGTTCTCCGTTCTTTGGGCGATGTGTGTCCGGTGATGATCTGGATGGAATCATGGTCTCTTTTCGGGAGCAGCTTGCAAATAGCCTCCTTGACGCTGTGACAGAGCCCCACGCTGACGGTATAGAGCAGTGTCTGCCGGTTCTTTGAGTGACAGTGCTTCACATAAGCCGCTGCCGTCTGCATGATTGTGTCTGATTCTACCAGTGCCTTCGCCAGTTCGCCCTCGCTGAAATCCCCGGCGATCAGTTTGACTTTCGACAGGTCTGCATTGGTAAGGACCCGGATCGCCCGGATCCCGCAGAGCCACCCATTGCGGATGCCCCACTGGATATCGCGCTGGAAGACGATCCTTTCAAAGACATTGTCCAGACGCACACCGTCACCGCGCAGCGTCGCTGTCAACCCAATTAATAGCCGTGGCTTGAAATACTGCAAGGGGCGTATCCACTGTTTGGATGAAAGGGCGTAATGATGGCACTCGTCAACGATGATGATATCAAACTCGTCCGGTTTGAAAGCCTTGAACCGCCGTGGGTTGCTAAGGGTCTGGATGCTCGCGGAAACGATCTCCTCGCCGTGCGAGTGCTCGGACCCTTTTTCAATGCCGAAACTGGCGTTGAAATACTTTTCGGGCTGCCGTACCAGCTCCTCCCTGTGGCTGATGAAGAGCAGCCGGCCATTCGTGCCGTCCGCCCTCTTGTGCCGGTCGAAGAACGATGTGATGACGGTCTTGCCAAGTCCTGTCGCCAGGTGGATGAGATAGGCGCCGGGCGGCAGTGCGTTTACGACTTCGACACATTCTTTCTGGTAATCCCGCAATTCAAATCCTGCCATTCGTACCTCCTTTCCGAAATTTGCCCAACATAGAAAGCTTTCGTGGAATTAGCGCAGAATTAATGCTATAATATGATTTAATTTAATTATAGCATATTTTGCTGATGCATGTCACAAAAGGAGAAAATAACATGGACAACGAAAAAAGCAACGCAAAGCTCAATGTATTCATTGAAAAGTTCGGTTCTGCGCCGACATTCTTCAAAGACCAGATATTCCGTTCCGGCATAATGACATTCCTTCTGCTCACGTTCAGCATAGTCGCCGCATTCCTCATGCCGTCGCAGATCCGGAACATCAGCCTGGTCGTGACAGGGATTTCCCTGTTCCAGTTACTGCGCTTCTCCTATATCGTATTGAATAACAAATGGACGTACATACAGAACGCCTGTGTCACGGCTAGCGGTATGACATCGAAAGGGAACATATTCTCATTTGTCCAGACGGCGGACAACAGGCTGCATGATCAGGTAGAAGTGCTTTTTGAAGACCTGGATACGGGGATTGTATATAATGCCCTGATACCGTTAAAGAACAAATGGTACACGGACGGAACGCGGTTCGGAGCGCTGATCCCGGATAAGTATATCGCAGACAAGGACGGAATCCGGTATATACAGAACATATATGACATCAATATCCACCCGGATGTAGGCAGCGACGAAGCCCCTGCAGAGGAATTCACGGATGACGATTATTACGATGAAGTGGAAGAGGAGTGATGGGGCATGTACAAGATAAACCGGATATGCACGTTTGGCCTCCTGTGCCTGGGATGGATCATGCTTCTTTTATTTCCGGTCCGCGTGCAGGCAGATGAGCGTGACGGTGACAGATACTATCTGTCAGAACCGGGGAACGTGAGCGATGGCGATATCCTCAGATGGGCGGAGGAGGCAGGTCTGGAAACGGACATGGCGCGCCTGTATGATATCTGCACCATGAATGACATTGCGGAGTCCCTGTGGGCGCTGAACGGACGCCCGGATACACATGACACCGGAGGAAACGCCCTGGAGTGGGCCATACAGGGCGGTTTGCTCGAAGACGGGGAAATAGTCGATGGCAGCAAAGAAATGCGCCATGTGGACGCCCTGGGCGTTCTGTGGGCCAGCCTTGGAAAGCCTGCCCTGAATGATTCCGTATATCCTCTGACAATGGACGAAAGTGACCCCAATGTTTACCAGTGCGCGTGGGCGGTCGATGAACGCATCCTTCTGTCAGACGAGGCGCAAGGACTCGATTATTACGGTTACTGTACGAACATGGAATGGCTGCGATACCTCTGCTACCACTACATCAAGCGGAACACATTTCCAATCACAAGGTCGCAGCTGGTACAGCAGGTCGCTTCTGTCGCCGAATGGGCAAGGGTGAACGGGCTCCGATACGGCAATTCCCAGTCCGTGGTGCCCTGTGATGACGGCTACATCTCCTGTGACCGGCTGATCGCGCGGGCGTTGTACGAGCTGGGCTATACGGATCAGCCTGCGGGCGGCATCTGCGGTTACGGAATGGCAGACTATCTGAGGGCGCATGGCTTCGTAGAAGGCGGAATCGGGGACATTGGGTACGGAAGCATCGTTGAAGTAGTGTCAGCGTATTCGGATACGAACTGGCATACATTCCTGACGACGGAGTTCGACGCAGGTTCCATGACGATGACCTCGTACGATTGCGGGTCGAACAGCCGCATACAGTCGGTGCAGCCATTTATAGGACAAGGATGGATATGGGGGAATTTTATCCGCTGCTGGAACATTCCGGGATGAGCTATCCCACGAAAGGAGCATTATGTCTAAACAGGAAAAATTTGTAATCCGTTCATATACGGACAAGGGAGACCCTGTATATCTGCAATCCACTTCCAAGGGTCTTTCGTTCGTGGATCTGGACAAGGCAGGGAATTGGAAGAACAAGAAAAAGGCCCAAAATGTCCTGCGCTCTGTAAAGAACAGCTCTAAGGTCGGGGACGCACTGAGAAAACACGCCGAAGTCGTTCCGGTCGCCGCCTGTAAAAAGAACAGTTGCAAAAAGCCGCAGAAGGACGCACCGCAGGAACAGGATCAAGGCGCATCTGTTCCTGGCAGCATGGACGATGTAAGGAATGCCGTGATGACACTGCTCGCATTTTACGGGTCAGAGCCGACGCTGAACAACGCATTGTCAGACACAGACCAGAGGCTCCAGGACATCTACCACGACATAGAGAACCATAAAGGTGATTTCTCAAAAGCAAAGGCGGAACAGGTCTGTGAGCGAATACGTTCGCTCAGGATGCACAGGCGCACCATAAAAACACTTCTGGCAATATGTAGTTCCATTGGCAGCATAAAAAACCAGCTGCATTCCGTATCAGGACACCTGGCCAAATACTCAGACGCCGACTACCACCACAAGTCAGATGAGCCGAACATACTCGACTGACCCGGGACCGCACATGTACAAATGTTTTTCAACCACAAGTTGATTGCATTGTTCCCCGGATATTGGTAAAATAAAAGCATACTATAAGAGCTGCGTTCCTGCAGCATGAAAGGGATATACAATGACAGCCATTAACAACCATGTCTTATTTTCATACAGCATCCTTTATTCCCTGTCGCTTACAAGCAACAGGCTATTGCTGTGTGGAGAAAAACACAAGGGGGTGCCGGGTCCGGCATAATTTGTCATTGTTTTAAAAGATGACAGTACCGCCTGTTGTGGGATTCCCGCAGCAGGCGGTCTTTTTTATATCTATGGGTCGGTATGCCTAGCAGCGAGGGCGGCGGACTGTAAATCCGTTACATCAGAAACACCGCAGGTGCAGCTCCTGCCCGGCCCACTTTAGCCGAAGTCGCTCAATGGTGGAGCGCCTGTCTTGAAAACAGGTAACCGGTGACGGCATGCAGGTTCGAATCCTGTCTTCGGCGTTCCGGGACTGTAGCTTATGAGGTCTGAGCGTCGCTCTGAAAAAGCGAAGGATGTTGGCTCGATACCAATCAGTCCCACTATATGCCGTGTTGGCAGAGAGGTATTGCACTGGTTCCGAAAACCAAGGTCTGCCGAAAGGCAGGGAGGGATCGTTACCTTCACACGGCGTTGTATACCCTGCTCCCGTGGCGGAATGTATACGCATGCGGTTTAAGCCCGCACGCCGAAAGGATTGAGAGTGCAAGTCTCTCCGGGAGTACTTATACTTATGCCCCCATAGCCGAGATGGAACAGGCTGGCGGCTAAGGACCGTTGGATTCCCGAAAGGGACGTTGTAGGTTCGAATCCCACTGGGGGCATTTATGCAGGCGTGACGGCAAAAGCAGACCTGGTCGTCCCAAACACGACTGTTTGCCGGGGCAGGACCGGCCGCCTGTACTTGACCGGATATGCCGCAACCATGGCAGACGGGCGGCGCTCAGAACGTCGTGTATCCGGGTTCGAGTCCCGGTATCCGGATTTAAAGGAATAACTTTCACGGTGAAATTAACAGCAAATGAGGGGGATAGACCATGCCTTGTGTAGATGTGGAAATGACAGGTATCAATATTCGTAATATGAGAAAGAAAAAAGGAATGACAGTGCAGGATGTCGCAGATATCTGCGGTGTTACAGCGCAGGCGGTCTCCAAATGGGGACGATGCATGCCGACCATAGACGCGATCGTTGTCCTGATGCATGTATGGGGCTGTGATTGGAATGACATCGTTGCTGTAAAGTAAAGAATGGCTCGGTTTGGAGAGCTCTGGGAATGGGAGTTTCATGAATTGCCCAGTTTTCCTTAAAATCACGAAATATTGTTGAAAACACGCTAAAATTGAATTATTATGATACTGTATCGAATATAGAAACAAAAAAGACTGGGACGGCTCTCGGTCTTTTTTTGTTAAAAAGAAAAACAGCCATCAATAACGACAGGAGGAAAAGAAAATGGCAATCATACTGAAAAACATGACAATGCCCGCACCCGGAGACAGACTAACGCTTACGATCAACAGTGACGGCACTGTACAGACGGGATATCTCGATGATATGTACTACGAAGCTGCAGAAGTACCTGAACCGCAGAAAGGGTCTGAGCAGGACGATAAAGGAGCCGGTAAAATCAAATATACTATCGAGGCAACGCCGACTTCTGCAACTGCAATGCTGGAATTTGCAGGAGACACATTCATGAAGACATGGGTCGTGGACAGTTCCGGTCACGAACAAACACCGGACGAACCGTTCTGGCGACAGGCGCAAAGAACCGACAGGTACAGTCCCCAGCTGTTGGATATGCTGTATATCATGTTCGAACACACCTTGAATCCGATGAATTTCATAAAATTAGCCGAGAACGGAACGGAAATAGGTAAAGCCCCCAAGGCCCCCAAGTCCGACACAAAATGACAAAACGTTAACACTTGCTATTTTGTAATAAATAAATTATAATATGCTATAATCAGAATACCAAAAAAGTAAAAGAAAAGCCGAGGCATATGCCCGGCTTTTTTTTGGAAAGGAGGAAACATGAGTGGTATTTTGGACACGCTCGAAAGGGCGATCACGACCTGGCTCTTTGGGGACCAGGACACGGAGCCGGAGGACACGGAGCCGAAACCGGAAACACCTACGGAGAAAAAATGGAAGCAAATGATGTCACAGATTGACGAGATCATTGCTTTCCACTACCCGGGTGGACGCTGGTCGTTCGTGTGCGCGGATCAGGCGACCATGCTTAGCGATAAGCCGGTCGCGAAAGAGATCACCGTCCAAACGGCGATGGGCGGGGTCGAAAAGAGGATCCTCATCTTCGAAACCAAGAAGACCGTTTTTGAAGGTGGTGAGATGAAGGAGAGGACCGTGACCCTGAAACCGGTGCAGACAACCATGGAAAAGGAGGCCATGGAAGAGTTCAGTGCGCCGTTAACGGCGGAACCGGAAGACGAGACGCACGAAAAAAAAGAACCGCCGGAGCCGAAGGCGGAAAAGTTTGACTGCGGGACATGGGTGCAGCGCAACGAGCGCATGCTGAAACTGCTCAGCAGCCACAGCAACTCTGGGATTTTCTATATCCCGCGAGGATATCTGCCTAAGAGGGAGGAAGATATCACAAAACTCGCAAACGCCCTCAAAGAAGACAGCCGCTTCGAAGATGTAAAAATAAAACCGAACGGACTGGAAATAACATTAAAAGCTGCATAAAGCAGCACAAGGAGGAAATATGAATATTTGCGTACTTATGGGCAGACTTACAAGAGACCCCGAGACCCGCTTCACGGCGCAGGGCGCCGGCGTAGGACGTTTTTCAATCGCCGTGGACCGCAGATTTAAAAGAGAAGGACAGCCGGACGCGGACTTCTTCGACTGCGTCTGCTTCGGCAGGCAGCAGGAGTTCATGGATAAGTACCTCAGAAAAGGTATAAAAGTTGTCATTAACGGCTCCATCCAGAACAATAATTATAAGGACCAGACCGGCCAGATGGTATACAGACAGCAGATCGTCTGCGACAACATCGAGTTCGCAGAGAGCAAGAAAGCGTCCGAGGGCAATAACGGCGGGAACGCGCAGGCTGCTCCGGCTGGAAATTATAACCAGCAGACGAGGACGCAGACAAGACAGACGGCACCGCAGCAGCCGCCACAGCAGCAGTATTCCACGGATCCGGAAGGTTTCATGAACATCCCGGACGGAATTGACGAAGAACTTCCGTTCACCTGATACCGGGGGCTAATGTCTCTTAAAAATAAGCAGGCCAGGCACTGATAGTGTCTGGTCTGTATTCAAATGGAGGAAAAGACAAAATGGCAAAGCAGATGACAAGGCGCGAGTTCCTTGACCAGATGTGCGACCGCGTCAAAAAGCTGCCGCCCAGCGAAGTGATCCTGCGCTACGTCCCGAAATACCGAAGGTCCGGGAGCGATTACGTATGCCCCTGCCCGTTCCACAACGGCAAGCATTACAGCTTCCGGATCGCGGACACCGGGCCGAAGGCCCCTGTGTGGAAATGCTTCTCAAAATGCCAGGAGAGCGGGAAGTCAGGCATCAGCTTCGTCATGAAGTATGAGAACCTGGACTACCTCGACGCGGTGTTCAAGATCGCGCTTGACCACGGCATCATCAGCATCGATGAGGAGCAGAAGTACCATAACAAAGGTACATTCACCGCTGCCGACAGGAAATACGCCGAGCAGAAACGGCAGGAATGGCTCCGGCAGCAGAAGTCGCAGGTAAAACAGGCAGACACGCCGCCGCAGGCACGTCCGAATGTAAAGAACGCTGTGCTGAACGCTATGCCGAAAGCATGCGGGCTGTCAGAAACCCACAAACAGCACCTCATACAGAAAAGAGGGCTTGCTGAAGGTGACCTGAGCGATTACTTCGACGCGCCCCAGCAGGGATTCCCGCTCGAAGACAGGATCCTGCAGGTCATCCGGCAGACGGCGCAGAAAGCAGGCTGGAGCAAAGAGCAGACAGAAGCATTCGTGGCGCAGACCCGGATGCAGATCCACCTCGTTCCCGGCTTCTTCAAGAGGAACGGGAAACTGCAGTTCTCGAAACTGTCGCCCGGCATCGCTTTCATCGTCAGGAATGACAAGGGCGTGCCGGTCGGGGTACACATCCGCAGGGACCAGATAAAGGGCGAAGAATCACGCTATTTCTGGTTCTCGTCATCGTTCGCCCTGAACAGGGACGGCATGGAAGGCGGAAACTCGTCCGGCTCGCCGTCCGGGTTCCTCTGGCCAGCTGACCGCACGAAAGGCATGCTCTTCATAACAGAGGGCAGGTTCAAGGCGGAACAGATCGCCAAGAAAGGGCACCGGGTGGTATACCTTGCAGGCGTCGGGAACTGGCGTGACGCCGTTGAGGTGGTGCAGCGCACGGCGACCAATAACTGTGCGTATATCGCATTCGACGCGGACATGCACGGGAACATGCAGGTCCACGACAGCATGAAAGGATTGTCGGAAGCATTGAAGAAAGTCAAGATCAGGACGTTTGTCTCCGTATGGGAGAAAGAATATGGAAAAGGATTCGACGACCTGATCATGAACACGGGCGACCGGTTCAGTTACTACATAAACAACATGCCGTTCGATGACTATGAAAAGCTCTACAACGGACGGCTGTCGGAAGCGCTGAAAGACTTTGGACTGAAATCAAAGGACGAGGTCAAACGCCTGTCTTCTGAAAAGAGGGAAGAGTTCGAGAGCCATATACAAATGGCGATCGAGATGTCGCTTTCCGACATCATCTAGCGGAATAAGGTCCCGGGGCGCTTACGTGCCCCCGGGACTGTTGGAGGAAAAAATGGAGAAATTGGAAAGAAACGAAGGCCAGGAGCAGGCCATACAGGCGGTGGACGGTCCGGTCGTCATCATCGCCGCCCCGGGCAGCGGGAAAACGACGACGCTCGTCCGGCGCATACACCACATGGTCACAGACCTCGGTGTTTCGCCGAAGAACATCCTGATGACGACGTTCTCGAACAACGCCGCAAAGGACATGGAGGAGCGGTACGTCAAGCTCTTCGGACCGAATCCGGGGATCTGGTTCTGCACCCTGCACTCATTAAGCTTCAACATCCTCCGCAAGGCGGGGGTATACGATGTCAATGACATCCTGAAAGAGTTCGAGGCACATGACTTCATCTTCAACTTTTTGAAGAATGTCATAAAAGCCGAGAACGCATGGGATCTGGCGAGCAACGTCGCCACGGACATCACCGTCATCAAGGGCAACAATATCGACCCTTATGACCGGAAGTATGATCCGAATTCCATGGAAAAAGGCGCCTTCCTCAAGGTGTATCGCGCATACGAAGATATGAAGACGCAGAAGCACAAGATCGACTTCGATGATATGCTGATCGAGTGCTACAAGCTTCTCCTGCTCCCGGAGCGCAGGGCGTACCTTGAGGCCTGGCAGCGTCAGTTCCCTTACATCATCTGCGACGAGTACCAGGACACGAATTACATCCAGCGGGACATCCTGTACCTGCTGGCTGGCGAGACCAGGAACATCTGCGTCGTGGGTGACGACGACCAGTCGATCTACAGGTTCCGTGGTGCGCGGTCGGAGATCATGCGGAATTTCGAGAAAGACCAGCCCGGATGCCTGAAAATCAATATCGGGATCAACTACCGTTCCGGGCAGAACATCGTCAACCTCTGCGACCGCCTGATCAAGCCGAACAAGAACCGCTTCAAGAAGGAGTTCGTGTCCTGGCGCGGTCAGAACGACAGCTTCGAGGGTCTGGCAGAATACCACATCTGCGACGGTCGTGACAAGGAATTCGGCTTTATCCTGTCCAAGATAAAGTCCCTGAAAGAGTCCGGCGTGCCGTATGAAGACATGGCTGTGCTGGTCAGGACGAACGAGATGGCGGGGCATCCGGTCATGGTATTCTCGAAAGAGAACATCCCGTTCCACTGCACGGTAAGGGTAAAGTCCAAATACGAGGACTTTATCTTCCGCGACCTGTCGGCGTACATCCGCCTCTCTGCGGGCATCGCCAACCAGAAGGACTTCGGGCAGGTATTGAACCACCCGTCCCGGTTCCTGAGGGAGAAGGAGATGCGGAAGGCTACGCAGTACACGGAAGCGAGCCTCTGCATGGCGGCGACGTACCTGCTCAAGGACCTCCGGGATGGGAACTGGAAATACAACCGAGCGGAGGAATCGATCCGGATGTGGATGGACAGTTTCGGACCGGGCAAGGTCTCGCTTGAAGACGCCCCGGCAAAAGCGTTCCGTGCCCTGGAGGACCTGGGATATATGCAGTACATCGGGCAGTACGCGGAATTCCGCAAGCTCGACAAATCCGAGTTCATGGAGCAGTATAAAGAGTTGCAGAAGGACGCGGAAAAATGCAGGACGATCCGGGAATGGTTCGACATGGCGGAAGAGGAGATCAAGCTCTACGAGGAATTCAACCGTCATAAGAACACGCAGGGTGTAACGATTTCGACCTTCCATAAGTCCAAAGGGCAGGAATATAAGATCGTGTTCGTCACCGGGGTCGAGAAGGGCGTAGTCCCGCACAAGAAATCCCAGCGCACGACGGCCGAGATCGAAGAGGAACGCAGATGCTTCTATGTCGCCTGCTCCCGCGCGGCGGACCAGCTGTACATCACCTGTCCGAGCCCGGGCGAGGAGTCACCCTTCATGTTCGGCATAAAGCCGGCAAGCGCCCCTAAAAAAGAGAGCAGGAACGTCCGCCCCGGGACGGGCGAACAGCTCTACCTCGTTTATTCCACGATGCGCCGTAAGAACGGCATTATGAGCATTAAGGACGGGGGAAAGATGCACATACTGTTCGGGGAGAGCGCGGAAGACACGCCGGAAGACATCCTCACAGCCGCCGGGACAGGTGAATTCATCCCGGAAGAATCATGGAAACGTTACCCCGAGGATATCATCAGCGGGGAAATCAAAATCACAAAGGCTTTATGAAAAACTGCCCTGTTG
>ODAI011519219.1_pt1 | contig 19536 bp, 20 predicted proteins | sample 1539321 | NCBI WGS metagenome assembly ODAI01 (sample SAMN02144231, study PRJEB22623) | gut metagenome | biome: sheep rumen | host: Ovis aries | place: New Zealand
CCTATTCCAAGAACAGCAAGGAAACCAGCCTTTTTGACTACGGTGTAAATGATTTTACCCGCCAGTTCCGGGCTGGCATCAGTTACCAGGCCAGTGACAGGGATCGCTTTGTGGTGGGTACGTCTTATAATATGGACGATGGCGCCTTCAAATTCAACAAGATGGACTGCTATTGGTTCCATGACATGCATTGCTCGCAATTTGTCATTCAGTACAGGCATTACAGGGATGAAAAGGATTCCGTCAAGTTCGGGTGGCAGTTCACACCCTGGTAAGAGAGGTAGCAGCAAATGAAAGAGGAATTGCTTTCCATATTGGGTGACCTGGAGGGGCGCCGCATCCTGGTCTTGGGAGATGTGGTGGCAGATATTTACCTTCAGGGCACGATTTCCCGCATCTCCAGGGAGGCACCGGTGCTGGTGCTGGAGCAGCAGAAAGAGATCATTGTGGCAGGTGGCGCTGCCAATGTGGTAAACAATATTGCCACTTTGGGAGGAAGCGTCTTTGCTGTGGGTCTCCTGGGCCATGACAGCGGCGGGGAGGGCCTTAAGGAAGTGCTGCAGAAGAACGGTGCCCATATTGAGGGCCTGCTGACAGATGAAGCGCGTCCCACCATTTCCAAGACACGCATTATTGCCGGAGGACGGGCTACCGTCAGCCAGCAGATTGTGCGGGTGGACAAGGAGTGCCATGAGCCTCTTACCGAAGCACATGAAAAAGAACTCTTGAAATATATCAAATCTGTTTTGCCGCAGATGCAGGGCATTGTCCTCAGCGACTACGGTTCTGGCACGGTGACGCCGAAACTGCGGAAGGCACTTATTAAATATGCCAGGGAGCACGGCATTCCCACCATGGTTGATTCCCGCTATGATGTGAAGAGCTTCAAGGGCATTGGCTATGTGAAGCAGAATGATGCGGAGCTGGCTGCTGCTGTGGGAAGGGACCTGCCGGATGAAGAGGCGGTCATTGAGGCTGCCCAGGAGCTCCTGGCAGAGCTTTCTGCTGAAGGTGTGCTGGTGACCCGCGGGGAATTGGGCATGATCCTGGTGGAAAAAGACGGGGCTGTCCATGTGATCCCAGTGTCCGATAAGAGCGAGGTCTACGATGTGTCAGGTGCAGGTGATACCTGTGTGGCTACGGTGATTCTGGCGCTGGCTGCCGGCATCAGCCCTGAAAAGGCAGCCGAGCTCAGCAATATCGCCTCCGGCATAGCCGTGCGGAAATTGGGCACGGCCACGGTGTCTGCCGAGGAATTGCGGCGGGCCGTGGAACGATAGGGTTTTGAAAGAAGGTATACAAGTGCTGATACCGGCTGAGAGAATAGAAGATTTTTGCGCGGCCCTCAGGGAGGCAGGTCAGAAGGTGGTATTCACCAATGGCTGTTTTGACATTCTCCATGCGGGCCATGTGCGTTATTTGCAGGAGGCCCGTGCCCAAGGAGACTGCCTGGTGCTGGGCCTTAATTCTGATGAGTCCGTGAGAAGGCTGAAGGGGCCCACGCGCCCCATCAACAGCGAGCTTGACAGGGCAGAGGTAGTGGGTGCCTTGAAGTCCGTGGATTATGTGGTGCTCTTTGGGGAACAGACAGCCGAAAGCCTCATAGCCAAGGTGCGTCCCGCTGTCTATGTCAAGGGGGGCGATTATACGCTGGATACCCTGCCGGAGGCCAAAATAGTGCAGTCCTACGGCGGCAGCGTGCATTTCGTCAAGATGGTGGAGGGGCGTTCCACCACCAATGTCATCAAGAAAATATCAGAAGACAAGGGCTGCTGAGCCGGGGAGAGTAAGGGGAAAGAGATGCTGAAAGAGTACAGGAATATTCTGGTCATCAATTTGATGCACCTGGGGGATCTGATGCTGGTGACGCCAGTGCTCCGCACCCTCAGGGCTAACTATCCTCAGGCCAGGATTACCCTGCTGGCGGACAAGAAGCTCAGGGATCTGGTGGAGTACAATCCCCACCTGGATGAGTGCCTGTTGCTGGACAAGAAGGGGGAGGACAATCACCCGCTTGCCTTCTGCAAGTTCATCATGAAAGTGCGGGCCAGACATTATGACCTGGTCATCAACCTGCACCGCAACGAGAGGGCTTCGGCCTTGGCCGCCTTTTCCGGGGGCGGGCAGATAGTGGGTTATGCCAAGCCGGGGTTCTCCCTGTTGTTTGACGGGGTTATGGCCAATGAGCACTTCATCAAGCATCAGGTGGAGGCCCATTTTGATGTGCTGAGGAAGTTCCTGGGAGTCGAAAAGATCGACGATGCGGGGCTGGAAATGACTATCCCCGAAGCGGCACAGCACAAGGCTGACCGCCTCTGGCAGGAGACTTTCACCCAAGAGGCCAAGGTAGTTGCTTTCAACATTGGCGCCAGCTGGCTTACCAAGCGGTGGATCAAGGAATATTTTGCCCAGTGCGCTGACCTCCTGATAAAGCGGGGCTATCATGTGGCCTTCTTTGGCGGTCCCATGGATATAGATTTGGTGGAAAGCTGTATTGAAGATATGGAGGAAAGAGAAAGCAATCACCTCAAGGTCTTCACCGGCAAGGTGAGCCTGGGGGTGCTGGCAGGGCTGCTCAGGCGCTGCTGTCTCTTCCTCACTACGGATTCCGGCCCCATGCACGTGGGGGTAGCCATGAATGTGCCCATTGTCACCATGTTTGGTTCTTCTCCTGTGACAGGTTTCTACCCCTATGATGGCAAGGATGTTTTGGTGAAGACCCCGGAAGCCTGCCATCCCTGCCGCATCCATGAATGCCCCAAGGAGGGGGCGGAGCATATGGCCTGCATGAAGAACATTCCCGTGGAGACGGTGATGGAATATGTGGATGAACTGCTGGAAAAATTCGGCGGGGCACCTGCCTATAAGCTGCCCCTTCACCCCGGAGATTACAAATGCCGGGTCATAGATTTGGGAAATGGTATTGCTCCTTCGTAAGGGGATATTTTTTCCAAGGGAAAGAGAGGCAATAGCTGATGGACATACAGACTCTATATGATTTTGTGGCAGAAAGAACCTCAAAATGCAAGATCCTGGTAGTAGGGGATGTAATGCTGGACAAGTATTACTATGGCGAGGTTACAAGGATCTCTCCCGAAGCTCCTGTCCCCATCACCCATGTTACCAGCGAGAAAGAAACTCTGGGCGGCGCTGCCAACGTGGCGCACAACCTGGCCCGCCTGGGGTGCCAGACCTCCCTGGCAGGCTATGTGGGGGATGATTACCATTGTGAAAGCCTTTTGGGCAAACTGACTGCCAGGGGCATTGACTACAAGGGGCTGGTCACTACGGACAGGCCCACCACCACCAAGCTCAGGGTTATTGGCGGGCATCAGCAGATGCTGCGTCTGGACTTCGAGGAAGATGAGCCCATTGAGGCCCACTATGCGGCCCGGCTGCAGAACTACATAGAACAGAAGCTCTCCGAGAGCCTGGATGCGGTGATTATCTCTGACTATGGCAAGGGAGCCTGCACAGAGGCGGCCTGCCAGATGATCATCAAGGCCTGCCATGACCATGGTGTGCCCGTGGTGGTGGATCCCAAGGGCATCAACTGGCTGAAATATGCCCAGGCTGACTACATCACGCCCAATGTGAAAGAAGTCAATGAGATCATCATTGACAAGATCAAGAACGAGGACGCTCAGGTGGAGAGAGCTGCCCACTACATCATGCGCAAGTATAAGTTGAAGAATGTCATTGTCACCCGCTCGGAAAAGGGCATGAGCCTGGTGCGGGAAACAGATACGGAGCACATTCCCACCAGAGCACAGGATGTGTTCGATGTATCAGGTGCCGGCGATACGGTGATAGCCGTCTTTGCTATGGCTCTGGCGGGAGGGCTGAAGGCAAATGACGGCGCCTTCCTGGCTAATCTGGCTGCCAGTGTGGTAGTGGCGAAACTTGGTACTTATGCTGTGAGCCAGGAGGAACTCCTGGCTGTATTGAAAGAACTTATGTAAACAACTGCGGGGGGGAGAATATAAATGATTATCGTAACAGGTGGTGCCGGTTTTATCGGCAGCAATATTGTCAAGGAACTTAACCGCAGGGGACGCACGGACATTCTCATTGTGGATGACCTGAAGGATGGTAGCAACTACAAGAACCTTCGCGGTCTCCAGTTCATCGACTACCAGCACAAGGATGATTTCCTCCAGACCATCGAGGACGATGATTTCGATGGCACGGACATTGATGCGGTCTTCCATGAGGGGGCCTGCTCCGACACCATGGAATATGATGTGAACTACATGATGAAGGTGAACTACGAGTACAGCAAGTCTGTGCTGCACTTCTGCCTCCAGCACCGCATTCCCTTCCTTTATGCGTCCTCTGCTTCTACTTATGGCAGCGGCAAAAATGGCTTCCGGGAAGGGGACGAGTGCGAGGATGCCCTGAACCCCTATGCTTTCTCCAAGCTGGCCTTTGACCGCTATGTGCGTCAGGTGATGCCTGAGGCCAAGAGCCAGATTGTAGGGCTGAAATACTTCAACGTCTACGGTCCTCAGGAGCACCACAAGGGCAAGATGGCTTCCATCTTCTACCAGCTTTACAATCAGGTCAATGAGACTGGTGTGGCCCGCCTCTTCAAGGGCATCGATGGATATAAGGATGGCGAGCAGCGTCGTGATTTCGTCTATGTCAAGGACGTGGTGAAGGTGAACCTCTGGTTCTGGGAGCAAGAGGGTCCCTCCGGCATCTACAACTGCGGCACAGGCAAGGCTCATACCTATAATGAAGTGGCAGAAGCCGTCATCGAAGCTTTGGGCAAGGGCAGGATCGAGTACCGTGAGTTCCCGGAGGTGCTGCGTGGCAAGTACCAGAACTTCACCGAGTCTGATCCCACCCAGCTGCTGGAAGCAGGTTATGATGAAGGCTTCTATGACATGAAGGAAGCTGTGAAGGAGTATTGCGATTTCCTTGACCAGGGTGGCTATTTTGAGTATGGAAAATAAAAAAGGTAAAATTCCTGCCGTTTTTTTCGACCGGGACGGCACCTTGAATGTGGATACGGGCTATCTTCATGAGCAGGAAAAGCTTCAGTGGATGCCCGGAGCCAGGGAGGCCGTGAAATACGTCAATGACAGAGGTTATCTGGCCATTGTCGTCACCAATCAGAGTGGCGTGGCCCGGGGAATGTTTGGGGAAGAGGCAGTAAAGGAGCTTCATGGGTACATGAATGAGGAGCTTGCTGGCGTAGGGGCACATATTGATGCCTTTTACTACTGCCCCCACCATCCGGAGGCCGTAGTGCCGGAGTACCGCCAGGAATGTTCCTGCCGCAAGCCCAAGAGCGGTCTCATTGAGCAGGCTTGCAGGGATTTTGACATAGACATGGAAAAATCCCTGATGGTCGGGGATAGTCCCAGAGACGTAACTTGCGGAGAAGGGGCCGGCATTCGCGGCGTGCTCTATGAAGGCGGCAGCTTACTGGAATTGTTGAAGCAGTATATATGATGAGCAGACAGCTGCTCCTATTGATTTATGACGGGAAACCAGGTCATCTGAGGAAGTGCTTTTTTGGAAAGACGTAAAAGTATTGCGGAAGTAATAAGATTTGTAGTTGCAGGTGGGGGCTGCCTGCTTTTGGAGTTGGCCTGCCTGTATGCACTGACGGAGTGGGCAGGCTTTCATTACCTGTATTCCTCTGCCGTCGCCTTCATCATCTCCCTTTTGGTGAATTACTGGCTATGCCGTGTGTGGGTCTTTGCTGATGGCAGCAAGAAGCAGAGCCTCAAGGCAATGTCTATCTTTTTCGGTTCCAGCGTGGCGGGGCTGGGCATCAATCAGCTTTGCATGTACACCTTCGTGGATATACTGGGAATTTATTATATGGCCGCCAAGCTCTTGGCGGCAGTGATTGTCACCATTTGGAACTTCGTTCTGAAAAGATATGCACTTAAGATGGATTAGAAGGAGTGAATCTGCTCCCTGCTGCATGGGCTGGGACAGGAACTTTATGAAGCAGTACAAGAATATCCTGGTAAATGCCCTGGTGAACCTGGGGGATGTGGTGCTGACCACGGGGGCTATAGCCCTGCTAAAAAAGGCGTATCCAGAAGCCCGCATTACCATGCTGGTAAAGCCGGTGGTGCGGCAGGCCGTGGAAAATAACCCCGTTATTGATGAGGTTATGGTCTTTGACTACAAGCCCAAGGAAAATTCCTGGGGGCAGATGCGGGCCATGGCCAAAGACTTGAAAAAACGCCAGTTTGACCTGAGCATCTCACTGGACAGGAAACTGCGGCCGGCGCTGCTGGCCTTTTTGGCCCGCATCCCCGAGCGGGTGGGGCCCAGCCGTGTCTTTGGTCCCAAGAAAAGCAGGGTGACCTGGCTCTACACCAGGACTGTGGACATTGACTATGATCTGGACAAGACCCTGCAGGCAGATACCTACCAGAATATCGTCCGGGGACTTACTGGGCAAGGTGCAGAGGAGCGGGAAGAGCCTGTCTTCGCCCGCATTACGCCGGAGGCACAGGAACGGGCGAAAGAGCTGCTGGAAAAACTGCCCCAGGCAGAAAAAATCATTGCTCTTTGCGTCAAGGGCACCTTCCCCCTGAAAACCTGGCCCAAGGAGTATTTTGCTCAAGTGGTGGAGAAGCTGGCCTCAGAATACAAGGCCTCATTCTTTGTCACCGGCGGTCCGGGGGACAGGACTTATGCCGATGAGGTGATTGCTGCCTGCCCGGTGCCCGTAGCCAATTTCTGCGGGGAGACCAATCTGGTGGAACTGGCGGCACTCTTCAAGGCTTCTGACCTTCTGGTCTCTGTGGATACAGGGGGCGGTCATATTGCTGCTGCCTGCCAGATTCCCATGGTGGTCATGTATGGCTGCACCAGCCCTGACCGCTGGCATCCCATCAATGAGAAGGCCAGGGTGCTTACCAGCAGGGAGGAGTGCTGCCCCTGCACCGTGCGGGCAGAGGAATGTCCCAGCTGGCCCAAGCCCAAATGCCTTTGGAATATAGCACCGGAGACGGTGCTGAGGGAGTGCCGGGAACTTTTACAAGGGGGGCGCTGACTTGAGGCTGGCCATTTTTGAAAATATCATGACCCCCGGTGGTCATGAGGTTGATTTTGACCGCATTCTGGTGGAAGAATTCCAGCAGTCAGGCCATGAGGTCAGCTTCTATGTGCCGGAGGGATTCGAGTTCAGTTTTGACTATCAGGTGCCGGTGCATTATCTGCAAGGAGAAGTGGTATCCTACAGCGGGGTCAGGGGGCTGAAAAAACTCTGGTACGCCTTGAAACGGGAACAGCGACGCCTGGGCTGGTATAGCCAACTCAGGAAATTGGCAGAGGGGGGAGACTTTGACGCACTGATAGTGCCTACCTCTACCTATCGTTACCTTAGGGCTGTCCGCCGGAGCAGCCTCAGGAAATCCCCTGTGCCCATAGTGTTTATCCTCCATGGCATCAATCCCGGCGAGGCCCCCAGGTTTCTCAAGGAAGCCGGGCAGCTGGCAGACTGCAGGAATATCCGCCCTGTGGTGCTGACCTTCGGGCAGGACATCTTTGGGGAGACGAGGGAAAATATCCGTTATATATATCCCCCAACTTATACGCCGAGGGACCTCATAGATTATTGCCCCAAGAAGATAGAAGCTCCCCTGACCATTGGTTTTTTCGGCCAGTACCGCCGGGAAAAGAAGCTGGAGGATTTCCTGGAAGTTTATCTGAGGGCCAAAGGGCAGTTCACACGGGAAGTGCGCCTTTTGGTGCAGGGGGCCACTATGCACCCGGAAGATTCGGAAGACTTTGAGCGCATCATAGCCCGTTACCGTGGTGAAGAAAGCATAAAGTTCCTCCATAAGGGCCTGATTGGCAGGGAGTGGCAGGAAGCTATTGCCGGCATTGACGTATTGTTGTTGCCCTACTCTGCGCCGCGCTACCGCTATCATTGGGGGGGGATGCTATTTACGGCCCTGGGCTTCAAGAAGCCAGTGATTGCCAGTGACGATATGAACCCTGAGGTCTTTGAGTCCTTCAAGGTGGGGGAGACTTTTCGTAGTGGGGATTTGGCTGATTTGCAGCGGGTGCTGACGGAGTTTATAAATGGTTATGGTGATAGGCAGGGCGAATACGAGACGGGGCTTCAGTCTGCGTCAGAGACGTATTCTCCTGCCGCATTTGCAAGGCGCATAGAAAAAATCATCGAGGAGTAAAGATGGCAGAGTCAAAGACCCCGGTATCTGTGCTGATACTGGCCAAGAATGAGGAAAAAAATATTGGTGACTGCCTGGCAAGCGTCCAATGGGCGGCTGAAATTGTAGTTATAGATGACAACAGCACCGATAGGACTCCGGAGATTGCCAGGGAGATGGGAGCACGGGTGGTCACACGGGCTTTGAATGGCGACTGGGGAGCCCAGCAGACCTTTGCCATCGCCCAGGCAAGCTGTGATTGGATATATATACTTGACTCTGATGAACGGGTCACCCCCAGGCTGGCTGAGAAATTGCAGGAACTGGTGAAGGCGGATGACCGCCGCTATGCATACTGCCATGCACGTCTCAACTATTTTTGGGAAAAGCCCCTGAGGCACGGAGGCTGGTTTCCGGATTATGTGGTCAGGCTGCTGCCCAAAAAAGGCACCTATGTCAAAGGACTGGTTCATCAGCAAATCTGCCATGAATGTGAGGAAAAGCATCTTCCTGCTGACTTGTATGTGGTACACTATCCCTACAGGGATTGGCAGCATTATTTCAATAAATTCAATGTGTATACGGATTTGGCGGCGAAAAAAATGCATGAACAGGGCAAGCGTGCCCATCTTTGGGATTTTGTGCTGCACCCTTTCTGGGCTTCTTTTCGCATGTTTTTCCTGCGTGGTGGCTGGCGTGACGGGGTTATTGGTTTTGTACTGGCCTCTTTCCACTACTTCTACACCATGGCCAAGTATGTGAGGCTATACTATCTGGATAAATCCAATGGACATGTAGGTGATGAGCATTGATGAAAGAAATCAGGCAACTGGGTCATCAGATATACGATATGGACAATCCCCGGGAGAAGCGTCGATACGTTATTTTCTGCGCCCGGGCTTTTCTTCACAGCCGGGGCATAAAGGAGTTATACAACTGGTTCCAGTCCGACCCGTTGCGGTGCCAGCTTATAGAGGCTAATCCATACCCCATAGAACAGGCTACCAGGGCCTTTTTCTACAAAGGCTCCACCTTTGCCACCAGGTCAAAGCTGGTAAGGGAGCATTTTGCCTTTTTGCAGTCCAGGGTGACGGAGGAACACTTCCTCAATCTGGGGGATGTCCATAAGCAAGGCTTCTGCGTGTGGCAGGGGGATTTCGAGGGTCAGGCATTGCAGGCGGTGCTTTGCACAGAGGCGGGGCCGAGGAAGGAAGGGCTGCTTTCCCTGGAGCTGAACCTGGGGCAGGAGCATATCTACCAGATCATGTTTTGGTTTGCCAAGGATGATGAGGGGCGTGACAGCCTTTACATAGGCGCCTTGCAGGGGCCGAATATGGAGGAAGCCCGTGACCTTATCAAGCGCATGACCAAGGCCTTTCATGGCTACCGCACCAAGAACCTCATTCTCTATATGCTGCAGGCCGTGGCCAGGGGTATGGGGGTGGAGCGTATGTACGGCGTCACCAATGAAGGCTACTATGCCATGAACCATGTGAGGGCCAACCGCAAGCTGAAGACCAGCTTCAGCGACTTCTGGCTGGAGGCTGGCGGGGAAAAAACTGAGGATGCAAGGTTTGACAGCCTGCCCCTGACAGAGACCCGCAAAACCATGGAGGAAGTGCCTACCAGGAAAAGGGCGGTCTACCGCAAGCGGTTTGCCCTGCTGGATGAGATAGATGAAAAGATTGGCGAAAATATGGAGATATTGTTAGGCAAGATTGGATGAAGAATGTGAAACGTTTAATAGTCAATGCCGATGATTTTGGCCGCCATGAACTTATCAATCAGGCGGTGGAGAAGGGGGTAGCCGAAGGTTGCCTGCGCTCGGCTACAATTATGCCGGGGGGGCGGGCCTTTGCGTCGGCAGTGGCGGTGGCAAAACGCCACGAGGAGCTGGGTGTTGGCATCCACTTTACTTTGGTCAATGGCTTTCCCGTGCTGCCGCCTGCAGAGATTCCCTCTCTGGTGACGGCAGAGGGCGTTTTTTATGACGACTATACAGTGTTTGTCAAACGCTATGCCCTGGGCAAGGTGAATTTTGAAGAAGTGCGCGCAGAACTTGCGGCGCAGCTTCAGAAGCTTCAGCAGTCAGGTCTTGCGCTTACTCATGCAGACAGCCATCAGCATATGCACACCCTGCCGGGCATCATCGATATAGTGCTGAGCCTGGCGAAGGCTGCTGGTATCAGGGCGGTGCGCACGCCACGCAGTCCCCTTTTCAGCGGTGAATTTGGCGGCCTTGGCCAGCTTATTGGCCGGCTGGGGCTGGGCACACTGGCCCGCGTGTCGGCTTTCAAGGCAGGGAGAAAGGGGCTTGCCACGCCGGAGCATTTTGCAGGCATCGTGGCAGGGGAAGCCGTGTCAGAAGCATATCTGCTGGATATTGTCCGACAGCTGCAGCCGGGGACTACGGAGGTCATGATGCATCCGGGACTGGATAACAAGGTGCTGGTGCCGGCCTGTGCCTGGGAGCACGATTTCGAGGCGGAGCTGGCGGCTATCTTGTCGCCAGCCCTTCGGGAGCTGGCGGCTTCGGAGCAGGTGGAGATAGTGAATTTCCGCGCTTTGGCAGATTGAGGAGACTGGGATGGAAAAAATAACGATTGTGGTCCCCTGCTACAATGAGCAGGAGGTAGTAGAAAAATTTCATACCGAAGTATCCAGTGTATTGAAAGATGTTGCGGATTGTGAATTTGCCTATCTGTTCATCAACGATGGCAGCACGGATGATACCCTGGCTTTGTTGCAGGAGATGTCGAGACAGAATGAATCTGTAAGTTATATCAGCCTATCCAGGAATTTCGGCAAGGAAGCGGCCATGCTGGCCGGCCTTGACTATGCAGAGGGGGATGCTGTCATCATCATGGATGCTGATTTGCAGCATCCCCCGGAGCTGGTGCCCGAGATGATAGATTGGTGGCATAAGGGTTATGATGATGTCTGTGCCAAGCGCACGGATCGCACGGATGAAACCTGGTTCAAGCGTCATATGTCCAATATCTTTTACCGCAGCCTGCAATTCTTTGCCGATTACAAGGTGCAGAGGGATGTAGGTGACTTCCGCCTTCTGGACAAGCGCTGTGTGGCTGCTCTGAGGATGATGCGTGAGAATCAGCGCTATACTAAGGGCATGTTCACCTGGGTGGGTTACCGCAAGAAGGAAATCCCCTTCCATGTGCGTCCCCGGGCAGCGGGGCATACCACCTGGAACTTCCTGCGGCTCTGCAATCTGGCGGTGGAGGGACTGACCTCCTTCACCACAGCGCCTCTGAGGCTGACCACCATGCTGGGCATGGGGGTCTCCCTGCTGGCCATCTTCTATATGTGCTGGGTGCTTTTCAATGCCCTGTGCTATGGGGACCCGGTGGCGGGCTATCCTACACTTATTACCGTAGTGCTGTTTTTGGGGGGCGTGCAGCTGCTTTCACTGGGAATCATTGGCGAATACCTGGGAAGGGTGTTTACCGAGAGCAAGCAAAGGCCCATCTATCTGGTGGACGAATACAATGGGAAAAAGATGACGTACTGCAGTCCCGGGGACAAGCCCGCCCGGGCACAGGATGATAGGGGAGTGTAAGATTTGTCCCAAAGCAAGAACTCTTTGTTTCAGAATCTGTTGGTCATGGCAGGGATTTTCCTGATCATGTTCATATTGAATGAGCTGATGCCGTTGCATCGTGATGACTACGACTATTCACTGATCTGGATGACCTCGGAGCATATCGCTTCTTTTCAGGATGTAGTGCAGTCAGCCTACAGGCATTATTTCCTGCATGGGGGGCGCATGTTTACAGTCTTCTGCCTGGATTTCTTCCTGTGGCTTGGCAAGTTCTGGTTTGATATAGCCAATGCTCTGATGTTCACGGCACTGGTTTTGTTGCTTTTCTGCCACGCCCGTCGCTCCGCAGAGCTGGGGCGGGAACCGGCTATCCTGGCTGTGACGGCTTTTCTGGCCTGGCTTTCCTTCCCTCACTTCGGGGAGGTGGCTGTCTGGAAAAGCGGCTCCACCGTTTATCTGTGGTCGGCCGTGCCGGCAGCCCTTTTCCTGCTGCCGTATAATATCTCCCTGTCCAAAGGCCGGTCAGCCCTTGACGGCTGGCTGCTGTTGCCCATGTTCCTGTTGGGAATCATTGCCGGATGGTCGGTGGAAAATCTGGCGGTGACGGTGGTCTGGCTGACTGCCGCCATCAGCTGGTATTTCCACCGTCAGGGAGGGCTGCCTCTCTGGATGCCTGCCGGCTCTCTGGGGGCTTTGCTGGGCCTTATAGGCATTGTAGCAGCGCCGGGCAATTTCGTCCGCTATGATGAGCAGGGCAGCGGCAAGGGTGTTCTAAGTCATATCGGCAATCAGTTTGCAGGCAATGGGGAGATGCTGCTTTACATACTGCCCATGGTGCTGATGCTGCTTTGCGCCTGGCGGGTGTTCAAGCTTGTCCTGGCTGAGCAGCAAGGTTTTTCCCTTGAGCAGGGGAGGAAGAAACTTAGCCGGGGGCAGTGGTTGCTGCTGGGCTTTATTCTCCTGCTGGTGGTGTCATATTTCAATGGCAGCTTCGTGGCCTGGACTATACGGGACATTTTGTATGCTGCAGTGATGGTGCCTCTGGGGCTGACCAAGCAGAAAACCCTTGACCATTTCAACCATCTCTTTGAAGGCTTTGATGAAATGGCCATTTACTGGCTGACCATCTTCTTTGTCTATGCTTTGGTGAAGAAGCAGCTGGGGCTGTCCTCCCAGGTTATCCGCCTGCTGGCGGACAAGGTGAAGGCCCGGGAGGTTTGGCAGTCATTTCAGTCTGTCCGCTATGCGGGCTTTCTGCTGGCTCTGGCCCTTGCCAATAACTTTGTCATGGTGGCGGCGCCTACCTTCCCAGCCCGGGCTACTTTCAGCTCGGTGGCCATGATCATCATCGCCATGGTATCCATCCTGAGGGAGCCTCTGATCAGCGCGCGGCTGGTAATGCCTGCACGGAAAGTGCTGCTGGCAGGGACGGCAGGGCTGGGACTTTTTACCCTGTCGGCAGCCTTGTGGGTTACCTATACCATGAAGCAGGAAAACGCCGACCGCATAGCCATTGTGCAGGACACCGCCGCCAAGGGGGAGCCGGTCGCTTATATGGAACCTATACCCTTGAAGAATCGTGCCCTGCGCCATGTCTTCTTTGTTGACTTTGACAATACTGTTACGAAGAAGGGGCTCTGCAGATATTACGGCATCGATGATATCAAGGTTGAGGCCGAGGCTGGACGATAAGAGCAAAAAAATGGGGTAAGAAAGGATTATTTCAATGGAATTGCGTGGCAGATATGCGCAGGCAATGTATTATATACTGTTATTATTGGCCTTGGGGTCCAATATTTCTCCGGCAGCTACTTCTACGGCGATTGTCCTGGGGACGCTGCTGGTGTTGGTGCACAGGCTGCGCGAGCAGGCCTGGCCGCAGGTGGATAGGCAATTGTGGAAAATCATTGTCATTTATTTCCTGTTATGGACATTTATTGCGTTTTTTTCCATGGAACCACTGATCAGTCTGAAAGATGTGTTCGCCACATTTTATCGTACTTTTCCCCTGTTCTTTGTGATGATGGGGATAAAAAAAATCGGGCAGGTCAAAGGCCTGATGGTTGCTCTTTTTGCATCTGTATTCATTACTGATGCTGTGGCAGTCTGGCAGTTTTTTGGCAAGGATTTGCCCAGGGCTACCGGCATGCTAAATTCTCCAACTTTCCTGGCCAGCCATATGCTCATGGCCATTCCTGCCCTGTGGTGCTGTGCGCAGAAGGAGCTTTTTTCACCCCTCTGGCGGAAAATGTTCCTGGGCCTGTGTGCTTTTTCCATTGTTGCCCTGTTTGCCAGTTATACCCGTGGCGGCTGGATTGCCTTCTTTCTGACGAGCATCATCTACCTGGCCATGGCTAAGGGGACAAGGAAAAAACTGATAGTGATATTTTCCTGCGTTTGCCTGGCAGTGGGGCTGACCGCTGCGAATTCCCCTGCCTTGCAGCAGCGGATCATGTCCATCCAGGATATGAAATATACCAGCAACAGCGAACGCCTTTACATGTGGCATGCTGCCCTTGAGATGCTCAGAGATTATCCCCTAACCGGCATTGGGCCGGATGAGTACGTGCAGGCGTACAATTACCACTATATTCCCCCACAGGCTGTAGAAAGGCCCACAGAGGGAGAGCCCCGTTCAGGCCATACCCATCCTCACAATAATATCCTGAAGCGCTTCGCAGAAGGAGGCATTCTGGGCGGTCTTGCTTTCCTGGCCATCAATGCCTATTTGCTTCGCAGGCTTATCATGGCATACCGCCAGCAGAGCAGAAAAGACGGTATGTCATTTGCACTGATGGGGTTGCTGATATTCACAGGTATCCATTTAGAAGGGCTGACGGACACGAACTTCATCGATGTACCCATCATGCGGGAGTTTTGGATGTTGATGGGTATGTCTCTGGTGGCAGATAAGATAGTGGAAACGGATATGTTGGAATAGGAGGATGTAGATGATGTACGATTATTTGATTGTTGGCAGCGGCCTGTTTGGCGCGGTCTTTGCTCATGAAATGAAGAAGAAGGGCAAGTCCTGCCTGGTGCTGGAGCGCAGGAGCCATGCTGGAGGCAATGTGTATTGTGAGGAAAAGGATGGCATCAATGTCCATCAGTACGGCGCCCATATCTTCCATACTTCTTACAAGGAGGTGTGGGAGTACGTGAATAGCTTTGTGGAGTTCAACAATTATGTGAACAGCCCTGTGGCTAATTTCCGTGGGGAACTTTACAATTTGCCCTTCAATATGAACACTTTTACCAAACTCTGGCCTGAAGTGCACACTCCCGCTGAGGTGGCGGCGAAGATTGAAGCCGAGCGGAAGGAGGCGTGCATCGCGGAGCCTCAGAACCTTGAGGAGCAGGCCATTTCCCTCATTGGTCGCACGGTCTATGAAAAGCTTATCAAGGGCTATACGGAAAAGCAGTGGGGGCGTTCATGCACGGAATTGCCCGCCTTTATCATCAAGAGACTGCCTGTGCGCTACACCTTTGACAACAATTATTTCAATGACCGCTATCAGGGGATTCCCGTGGGTGGCTACAACAAGCTTATAGACGCCCTGCTGGAGGGCATTGAGGTGCGTCTTGATACTGATTTCCTGCAGGATAGGGACAAGTACAGCCAGTTGGCAAAGAAAATCGTTTATACCGGCCCCATTGACGAATATTTTGACTACCAGCTGGGCCGTTTGGAGTATAGGGGGCTGAAATTTGAGACGGAGCGCTTGGAGGAGGAGAACCATCAGGGCGTGGCTGTGATGAACTACACCGCCCGTGAGGTGCCCTATACCCGCATCATCGAGCACAAGCATTTCGAGTTCGGAACCCAGCCCGTCACCTATGTGACCCGTGAGTATCCTGCTGACTGGCAGCCCGGTGAGGAAGCCTATTACCCGGTGAACAATGACAAGAATCAGGCGCTTTATCAGCAGTATGCAGAGCTGGCTGAAAAGGAGGCCAATGTCATCTTTGGCGGCCGCCTGGCAGAGTACAAGTATTATGATATGGATGATGTGATCAAGAGCGCCCTGGAGCGCGCAGGCAAAGAAGTTTGATAGTAACGGGTGACTGGAGAGATAGTTTTGGAACAAAAAATTGATAGGATTATACGCAAATTCATGGTGTTTTTTTTGATACTGGTGATTTCGGCTGCCAGCTACGCAGGATTTTTTGCCAACTGGGCCTTCCGTGACGGTGCCGAGGCCATGGGCTTCACAGCTATGGTGGAGGAGACAGCTAAGCGCCCCTTCGTGCACAGGCAGCTGTTGCCACAGACAGTGAAGCGCATTGCCGATGCCCTGCCGGAGCAGACCCAGGAAAAGCTGGAGGCAAAACTTATCAAAAGCAGCTCCATCGAGAAAATATATGCCAAGGCTGACATACCCAAGGAATATGTCATAGAATACCATCTGATGTATTTCTTCTGCTTCCTGGCTTTTTTTGCTGCCATCTGGATTTTGCGTTCTCTGTTGTGCGAGATAATCCAGGACAAGGTGGCAGGCACGCTTGGGGCCATGTTCTTTGCCCTGATCTTCCCTTTCTTCGAGGTGTTGGGGGGATATTATTACGATATATTTGAAATCCTGTTCATGTTCATGGCCGCCCGCTTCGCCCTCCATGGCAACTGGCCTGGTTTGGTAGTTCTGGCTCCTATTGCAGAGGCCAACAAGGAATCCTTCCTGTTTTTCCTGCTGACCCTGTATCCTCTGGCCCGCAGTCATTATGAGGTCAAAAAGGCAGCTGGCGTTACATTGGGGACAGCTTTTATTGCAGGTGTGACTTACCTCTATATCCGTGCGCTGTATGCCGGCAATCCCGGGGATATGGCTGACTGGCGCATCAAGGATCACCTGGGGAGCGTATGGCGTATCGGCAGCTACTTCAATACTACGACCATTTATGGCGTTCCCTTGGGGCGGGGAATGTTCCTGCCTCATATGATTTGTGTCTATTGGATCGTGAAAAAGGCTTGGCATCATTTGACTGATGCATGGAAGAATCATGCCAAGCTGGCGCTCTTGATAAATGGTATTCTCTACTTCATGTTCGTTCTGCCGGATGAAATCAGGGATCTGAGCCTGCTATATGTGTCCTTCATAATTCTGACCGCCTTCTTCATCCGTGATGTGATCAAGCCGGAGCAAAATAAGGCAACTTCAGAAAATTAATAGAGTAAAAAACGAGAGCCTGCTGCGAGGAGAGGCTCTCGTTTTTTTTATTTGACCTTTCAGCGTTCCCAAAGGGAGTCTATGCACTCTTTGGAAACAGCATGGGGAAAATCTCTGGCAATATCGCCTACCAGACGGTTCCAGTATTTTTGGGCCCGCTTCTTAGCCAGGAAGCCTACGTAATACTCAAGGGGGAACTTGGCAGAGGTGCCGATATTGTCAATGATGCGGACCCGGGATTCGGTTGCGGATATGCGCTGAACCAGGAAATTATCGGGATCCACCCCTGCCGGGGCGAAGCGCTCACGCATGAATTCCTGGTGGAAGTCCCTCAAAATCTGCTCCAGTCTGGCTCTGTCCGTGGGGTTCTCCAGTTCGGAAAGGAGGGTGCGGCTCACGCTGCCATCATAGTCCACCACCCGTTCAAAGACATATCCCAGGCCCTGGTCTGTTTCTTCCGTACCGTAATACTTGGTCAGAAGAGGCATCTGGCCTTCCCTTTTGCCCAAGGATCTGCGATAGCGGAACTCCCGCTTCATATCCGGGTCATCCGGGGTGAACAGCAGCTTCACGCATTTGTGCTCATCCTCGGGGTGGATATATACCTTCTTGTGATTGCCGTCCCCAAGGAACTGTTCTTCTTTTAATTTCAGCATGGTATCTCCTTATTCTTCAAACAGGCCCGCATAGTTGTCCATGAGATCTCGCCGGAGCCGTCTCAGGTAGCGTTTGATATGTGAGCGGGTCATGTAGTCCCAGTAGTAAACCAAGGGAATCTTCACGGGGCTGCCCACATTGTCGATAATGCGCAGGCGTATTTTGCCTGCCTCATCCCGCTGCAGCAGGAAATTTATCAGGCTGGTATCGTTGGTGAGGATTCGCTCCTTCATAACCTGCCGGGTAAAGCCTTCTATCAGATCACGGGCAAATTTTCTGTCCGGCCAGCCAGCTTCCTTCTGCTTGTCCAGGAACTCACCCAGAGTCTCGCACTCGCTGCCGTCTGCATTGCGGACACGCTCAAAGACCTGTCCCGTGCCTTTGTCAGTTTCCACAGCTCCATAATGTTTGGTCAGAAGCTCCGACTGCAGGTGACGGAAGGCTCTGGCCTTTCGATAGGCCAGTTCCTGCCGCAGTTCGGCATCCTTGGGATTGAAGGGAATCTTGATGACCTTGTCTTCATCCTCAGGATGCACATAAGCCACCTTGTGCAAGCCTTTGCCTATATACAGCGAATCTGTCATAATCAGCATAAAAACAATCTCCAATCAGTAAATTTTTCAAAGCAGTTCTTCCATTTTTTCCAGCACGTGCTCTACGGTGATGGCCTCCAGGCAGTCCAGGTGCTTGGGGCAGGCTCTCTGCCAGCAGTAGCGGCAGGGACGGTCAACCTCTATGGCGTTTCCAGGCTGCCCATAGGGGCCGTTGCGGTTGGCATCAGTTGGCCCCATGACCATGATGGTGGGAGCACCCAGGCCTGCGGCAAGGTGCACAGGGCCGGTGTCGCCGCCCAGGCACAGCTTTGCCTGCTGCAGGATATATGTAAGCTGCTTGAAATTCGTCCTGCCCACTAAATTCACGGGCGGAATCTCCGTGTAGGAGCATATTTCAGCGGCCCGCTGCTCATCCACCGGGCCGCCGCCCACCAGTATGGGGATGATCTTCCTGTCGTAGAGCTTGTCAGAAAGCTGGGCGAAGTGCCTGGCTGGCCAGCGCTTGTTGGGCCAGTTGGCGCCTATGGCAAATACTGCATAGTCATTGTCCATATTTGCTCCTGCTTGGCTGAAAATCCGCCTGGCAATGTCTGCTTCCCTGTCGGGCACCTCAAGGGTCAGGCGTACTTCATCCACCCGGCAGTTCAGGGCACGGGCCACATCCAGGTAGCGCTCTACAATGTGGCCGTTTGCATGGGGACCGATGACGGGGCGGGAAATGCGGTCGCTGAGTTCTCTCATATTGCACATGCCAAGCTTGATGGGGGCTTTGCCCAGTCTGGCAATGGCGGCTGATTTGAAAAGACCCTGCAGATCCAGTACGGCATCATAGTTCCGCAATTGGATCTTGCGCTTCAGGGGGCCGTACTCCCGCAGGAATCCCCGGAAGGATTTGAACTTCTTCTTTTCAAAGAGAATGACTTCGTCGATTTGGGGGCACATTTTCACCAGGTCATAGGCAGGGGGTTCCACTACCCAGGTGATATGGCAGTCCGGGTACGTTTCCTTGAGGGCGTAAGCCGTAGGCAGGGCGTGTATCACATCGCCGATGGCACTTAGTTTTACGATAAGAAAGTTTTTCATTAGTTATTCCTTTCCAAAGGAGAAAGTGTCTACAGTTCATGCATAAGTATAGCACAATTGTGGCCTGCTGTGCATGGTGGAATGTAGGGGAATATTCGCACAACTCACAAATAATTTGCATTTTCTCTTGTTTTGTAGTATACTGCCCCTATGGGCGTTCAAAGATCGAATTTCGTTTGAGACAAAGGGACGCAGGTAAATCTATATTTTTCAGTAAGGGGATTATCTTATGGCATTCGAAGACAAGACGTTGGTATGCAAGGAATGTGGCAAGGAGTTCACTTTCACCGCTGGTGAGCAGGAATTCTATGCCGAGAAGGGTTTTGAGAACGAGCCGGCACGTTGCCGTGACTGCCGCGACAAGCGTC
>ODAI013501706.1_pt1 | contig 19535 bp, 13 predicted proteins | sample 1539321 | NCBI WGS metagenome assembly ODAI01 (sample SAMN02144231, study PRJEB22623) | gut metagenome | biome: sheep rumen | host: Ovis aries | place: New Zealand
ACAGATGTATGCGTTGTTGTGACCCGCTATTTCGGAGGCATACTCCTTGGCGGAGGCGGTCTCGTCAGAGCCTACTCCCACGCAGCATCTCTGGCCTGTGATGCCGCGGATATAATGCATATGTGTCTGTGCCACCGTCTCGGCATAACCGCTGACTATGGGATGTACGGAAAGATCTCCTACCTCCTGCCATCTTTTGATACCATCACTCTCAGCTCAGACTTCGGATCCGATGTCACACTGGAGATACTGGTGCTCTCGGAAAAAGTGGACGCCCTCATGAAGGAACTGACCGAAGTGACCAATGGAGCAGTAAGTATCACCGACTCCGGAGAGTTGTTCCAGGATTTTTCAGCCGTTAACCACAGGCTGCGTGACAGCCAATAATCTTTTTCAAAAAATTAGAGGATTTTTCACTTTTTCTGAGTATATGTATTATGAAGCCAAATTTTTAACCGTGAGGTGACTTGGATGACTGTACGTGAACAGATAGAGAACACTGAGGCGGCTATCCTCAGCAACTATGCCTGCCTTAGTATCGACGAGACAAACACTAAGCGCAGCCGCCCGGAGGAAAAATGTCCCTACAGGACTGAATTTCAGCGTGACAGGGACCGCATCCTTCACTGCAATTCCTTCCGCCGGCTCAAACGTAAAACTCAGGTCTTTCTCTCGCCTGTTGGTGACCACTACCGTACCAGACTCACCCATACTCTGGAAGTCGCTCAGATTGCAAGGACTATTTCCAGAGGCATGAGGCTGAACGAGGACCTGACTGAAGCTATCGCTCTCGGCCATGACCTGGGACATTCGCCCTTCGGTCACTGCGGAGAAAAGGTCCTCAACGAGATATGTCCCCATGGCTTCAAGCACTACGAGCAGAGCGTCCGTGTTGCTGAGGTCATAGAAAAAAAAGGCAAGGGACTTAATCTCACCGCAGCAGTAAAGGACGGAATCATCTGCCATACTAACCGTGTGGCCGCCACCAAAGAGGGCAATATAGTCCGACTTGCTGATACTATCGCATACATAAATCACGATATAGAGGACTCTATCCGTGCCGGTATCCTGCGCCCGGATGACTTGCCGAGAGACTGCGTCATCACCTTAGGCAATACCAAGACACGGCGCATAACTTCACTTATAGCCTCCGTAATAAGCCACGGAGCCTATGATATAGACTTTGCTCCCGATATACGCAAGGCTCATGACGCACTGAAAAAATTCATGTTCGATAAAGTTTACACCAACCCTGCCGCAAAACAGGAGGAGGAAAAAGCAGAGCTTCTGTTGAAAAAACTCTATTCCTACTTTATTGAAAACACTAAGCTGATGCCGGAGGAGTACCGCAATATAATGAAAAGCTCCGATGAGCACCGTGCCGTCTGCGATTATATCGCCGGTATGAGCGACGCTTATGCCGTAGACCTCTATACCGAGCTGTTTGTACCTAAATTCTGGAAATAACGGAGGGGAAAATGCCAAGAAACGATGAATTCCTTCTCAGGCTGAGAGAGGCCAACCCCATCGAAACGGTCATGGGCAATTATGTGAATCTGGTCCGCAGAGGCCGGAATTACGTCTGCAACTGCCCCTTTCACTCGGAAAAGACCCCGTCCTGCTACATATATCTGGGCGCCGACCCTCACTTCTACTGCTTCGGCTGCGGCGCCGGAGGCGACGTCATTACATTCATTATGAAAATGGAAAACCTGACCTTCACTGAGGCCGTCAACTTCCTGGCCCAGCGAGCCGGTCTGGAGGTCCCGCACAAGGACCCGAAGGAGGCCGCCCGTGCAAGACTCAAGACCCGTATCTATGAGATGAACCGCCTTGCTGCCAACTTCTACTACAAAAATCTGGTCAGCGGACCTGATAAGTCAGGCCTGAAATATTTCGCTGACCGTAAGCTGACTCCTGCTACTATAAAGAAATATGGACTGGGTTTTGCGCCTAACTCCTGGAATTCCCTCACGGACTACCTGAGGTCCAAGGGCTACACAGACGACGAGATAGTCGCCGGCTGGCTGGGAGGTTCTAAAAACGGCAGAGTCTTTGATATGTTCCGGAACAGAGTAATGTTCCCTATAGTTGATACCAGAGGAAATATCATCGGTTTCGGAGGCCGTGTCCTCGACGACAGCAAGCCTAAGTACCTCAACACAGGTGATACCCCGGTATTCTACAAGGGCAGCAACCTCTTTTCCCTTAATTTTGCTAAAAACTCCAATACAAAGCGGATGATACTCTGTGAGGGATATATGGATGTTATCGCCGTCAATCAGGCAGGCTTTGAGAACGTTGTAGCTACCCTCGGCACAGCTATCACCCCAGAACAGGCACGGCTCATGAGCCACTATGCTGAGGAGATAATCATTGCCTATGACAGCGACGGCGCCGGTCAGAAGGCTACCCGCAAGGCTATCAACCATTTCGAGGACGTTGGCCTGCGGACTAAGATAATCCACATGGAAGGCGCCAAGGACCCGGACGAGTTCATCAAGAAATTCGGACCCAACCGGTTCCGGATACTCCTTGACGGCTCCGACGATGCAAATGCCTACCTGCTCGCCAAATGCGAGGAGGGCCTTGACCTGGCTACTGATGCCGGAAAGGTAGAAGTCCTGAAAAGAGCGGCAAACGTCCTTGCAGCCATTGAATCACCTCTGGAAAGAGAGGTCTATATTTCCCGCACTTCTAAACGTACAGGTATAGATGTGCAGGTGCTCAAAAACCACATCGACCAGATGCTCAGAGCAAGAAAAAAGAACCTGAAAAAATCAGAGTGGAGGAACATCACCTCTGCTGCCTACCAGAAAGACCCCATAAATCCGGAGTCAGCACTGCACCGGAAGGAGTCACGGGCAGAGGAGACCATAATCTGCTACCTGCTAAGGCATCCTGACGATGCCCAGAGAATGGCAAAGGAGGCTCCGCCGGAGATATTCCTTACACCCTTCAACAAAAAAGTCTACACCGCACTGCTGGACAGGATGTCCGGAGGAGACAGATTTTCACTTTCACTGCTGGCCGATGAATTTTCACCGGACGAAATGGGAAGAATAAGCGGAATAGACGCTAAAAACCGTGAATTCACTATCGACAGCACCGCAGCCGCAGACTGCGTAAAAGTGCTGAAGGAATACAAGTCCCCGACCGGGGACCAGCTAAGCGATGAAGATCTCAGTGACCTTTTCAGGTCCAAGATCAGTAAATAGGAGGATATTAATTTTATGGAAAACAAAAAAACAACTATCGATGCCCTCATGGAACAGGGCAAAACTAACGGAAAGCTCACCACAAAGGAGATCACAGACGCTCTTGAACAGCTTGACTTTGACGTTGACCAGATCAATTCCTTCTATGACGATTGTGAGAACCTCAACATTGAGATAGTAGAGGACATGAACGTTGATGCAGACCTTAAAATAGGGCTGGATTCCAACCTCACAGATGACCTTGAAATGGCTCTATCCACTGAGGGCATCGCTATCGACGACCCGGTAAAGATCTATCTCAAGGAGATAGGCCGTGTTCCCCTTCTTTCAACTGAGGAAGAGATAGAGCTCGCTCAGCGTATGGCCAAGGGCGACCCCTATGCCAAAAAGCGTCTCTCTGAGGCTAACCTCAGACTTGTTGTCAGCATCGCAAAGAAGTACGTGGGCAGAGGTATGCAGTTCCTTGACCTTATCCAGGAGGGCAACCTCGGACTTATCAAGGCTGTTGAAAAATTCGACTACACCAAGGGCTTCAAATTTTCCACATACGCTACATGGTGGATACGTCAGGCTATCACCCGTGCTATCGCTGACCAGGCAAGAACTATCCGTATCCCCGTTCACATGGTGGAGACTATCACTAAGGTAAAGAAAATTTCCAGCCAGCTCCTCCACGAAAACGGACACGACCCCAGTCCTGAGGAAATTGCGGACAAGCTCAATATGCCTGTTGACAAGGTACGTGAGATTATGCGTGTGGCTCAGGACCCCGTTTCTCTGGAAACTCCTATAGGTGAAGAGGAGGACAGCCACCTTGGTGACTTCATCCCTGACGACGACGCTCCTGCACCTGCCGAGGCTGCATCTCATACCCTTCTGAAAGAACAGCTCAATGAAGTTCTCTCTACTCTCACTGACCGTGAGGCAAAGGTCCTCAAACTCCGTTTCGGCCTTGAGGACGGCAAGTCCCGTACTCTTGAAGAAGTAGGTCAGCGCTTCGATGTTACCCGTGAGCGTATCCGTCAGATAGAGGCTAAGGCTCTGAGAAAGCTCCGTCACCCCAGCCGCAGCAAGAAGGTCAAGGACTTCCTCGACTGATACCGGCAGCAATATATTACCCTACAAATCCAGGGGAGGCCTTATGCGGCCTCCCCCTTTTTGCTGCATCCCGGACTGGTCCGCTGATTTCTTATGTCTGTTCATCAAATATTATTGACTTTATTGCGTTTTCGTTGTATAATAATTATGTATATCACGAAAATCAAGGTCCGCTGTATACCTTTTAATGCAGCCGCCGCAGTACCGGTCTCCCCCTGGACTTGTAAGCTGCGGCAGAGGGAGCGCTTATGAGTATTTTTAACCTTGAAAAGGACCCTCCTGAGCTCAGCAGAGACTGGCAGGTCTTTCAGCAGTTTGTAGGCAATATCGGCGCATTCACATATATCGCCCATGACAAGGCGGCTTACCTCGACGAGGCTGCCTGCCATATGCTCGCCTGCAAGAACGATAAGCTAAACGAGTTTGAATTCTTCAACCTCCTCGAAAGAATATCCAAGAATCCTGTGGAGGGTCAGAAGCATATCTATAAATTTTCCGACGGAAATACTACCAAGTACATAAAAATGAACATCTACGAGAGCAGCGACGAATGGCTCGGTTTCGTGCAGGACTTCACAAGGCAGATAGCTGCCGCCGGCCGTCAGGACGGCTTTATTGAGTATGACCCTGTTACCCGTCTGCCCTCATATCCCTCATTCTCTCAGAGAATAAAAAAGATACTCCCGGAGGTACAGCACTGCTGTCTGGCTACTCTCTACATAAATGGCATAGACAAACTGGGCTCCTATCTCACTGTGGATAATACAAATAGCTGCATCACCTCAGTTGCTGAGGCTCTCAAGAGCTTTGCAGCAGACAACATCATCATCGGTGCAAAGTCCAACTATGAGATATGCGCCTTCTTCCGTGACTGCGACAAGATGACTATTTACAACATCCTCAACAGTATGGATGAGGCTGTACAGAACTGCGTCCTCACTGATGACTTCGGAGAGATAATCGACATTTCCGATAAGAGCCGCCTGAGCCTTTCTATAGGCTGCTCATCATACCCTGAGGAGGCCTCTGACTTCAATATGCTGGTGAACTATTCAGAGTTCGCCCTCTACGAGGCCCGCACTGACCGCAGAAGCGTTATAAACTGGTTCTCAGAGGAAAACTACATCCGTGAGAAGGATGCCTACAAGAACGCTCTGCTCTTTACAAGAATAGTCCAGGAGAACCTCCTCACCTACTACCTCCAGCCAATAGTTGAGACCCAGACCGGCGAGATAGTGGCATATGAGGCTCTGATGCGTACGATAGGCGACATCCGCATGACTCCCAGCCAGATACTCAAAATAGCTGCTGGTCAGAACAACCTCTACGCAATTGAAAAACTCACGCTCTTCAATACCATGAAGCTCCTCAGTGACAATCAGCAGATATTTGAGAACAAAAAGCTCTTTATCAACTGTATGCCCAATGCTCTGCTCACTGACGAGGACTTCAACGAGCTCTACCTCACATACGGCGAGCTCATCGAAAAGACCGTTATCGAAATAGTCGAGGAAGGCTCCGCCTCACCTGAGGACATTGAGACCCTCAAAAAGCGCTGCGGATTCTCTCACGCTCAGCTCGCTATCGACGACTACGGTACCGGCTATTCCAATACTTCAAATCTGCTCAACTACTCCCCTGACTTCATCAAAATAGACCGCTCCCTCATCAGCGATATACAGAACGACCTGAAAAAGCAGCAGCTCGTTACATCGGTCATCGAGTTCTGCCAGGAAAACCAGCTCCAGTCACTTGCTGAGGGCGTTGAGACTGTCCAGGAGATGAAAACAGTCATCAGACTCGGTGTTGACCTTATACAGGGATATTACACCTCCAAACCCAAGCCCCTGTTCCTCAACAGCATTGCCTCTGACATAAAGGACGAGATAATCAAGACCAATCTTGAGATCCGTCCCGACGGTGTAAAAAAGATATATGCCGCCAGAAACGACCAGGAGCTCGACCTGCTCAAACTTGCTCTGGAAAAGTACACTGACATCCACGTTTATCAGAGCAAGCTAACTATAGTCGGAGACCCTGACAAGCCGGTCAAGATGAATATTTCCATTATGGACAACCATAGCTGCGACCTCACCCTTAAAAATGTGAACATCACCAGCGGCAACAGCAAGCCCACTATCGCTGTAGGCGAGTACGCAAGGCTCTGCCTGAACGTTTCAAAGACAAATAAACTTGGTTATTCCGGAATTTACGTGCCTATGGGCTCACAGTTCGAGCTCACCGGAAAGGGTGACCTCACTATCGACTGCTACGCATCAGAGGGTATCGGCATCGGTAATGACTACGACCACGGCTACGGCGACATAACTATCAATACTTCCGGTACTCTGGAAATAATCTCAAACAGCGTTGATTCCCTCTGCATCGGCGGCGGCTATAATGACGACGACTCAGAGATAAACCTCATCTCCGGAAAGATAAAGATATATATGTACTCCCACAACGGCCTTGCTATAGGAAGCTATAACGGTGATGCAAATATTGATATTTCCGAGAATTGTCAACTCGACATCACTATCTCAGGTATCAAGGTGACCGGCATCGGAAGCTGCAAGGGCATCGCATCAGTTTCCTCTTCCGCAGCTCTTATCAGTATGAGCTGTACCGGCGCTCAGGCTGTAGGCATCGGAGTCCTTGAAGAAGGCGAAGGAAGCGTTCTCATAAAGGGCGGAAAGATAAATATGAAGATGAGGTCCGCTAAGCACTCCTGTATCGGTGCTATGGGCGGCTCGGTGAATACGAAGATAAAGAATGCCGAGATAATCATCGACTCGGAGGGCAACGAAGTCACCGGTATAGGCGACTCCACCGGATCAGGCAGCGTAGCCGTCATAGACTCCGCTATCACCATGAAGCTCCTTGCCGCTGACCCCAAGGACATCGGCTCAGCAGGCGGAGACATTCAGATACAGAACTCAACTGTCAATTCCCTCGTCAACAATAAACGCATTGACCACGGCGAGGTCTGAAACCTTTGCCGGTAACTCCGGCAGATAAAATCATCACTCAGAAAGGTCTTGAAAAACAATTATGAAACTCGGTATGGTAGGTCTGCCCAACGTGGGCAAAAGCACACTCTTCAACGCACTCACTAACGCAGGAGCTGAATCCGCAAACTATCCGTTCTGTACTATCGAAAAGAACGTTGGTATAGTATCCGTCCCCGATGAGAGACTGGATAAGCTGGCTGAAATGTATGAGCCTGACAAATTCACTCCCGCTACCCTTGAATTTGTGGACATCGCAGGTCTGGTAAAGGGTGCATCCAAGGGCGAAGGCCTGGGAAACAAGTTCCTTGCAGATATACGTGAGGTGGACGCTATCGTCCACGTAGTACGCTGCTTTGAGGACCCCAATATCATCCACGTTGACGGCAGTATCAACCCCCTCCGTGATATAGAGACTATCAATCTGGAACTCATCTTCTCCGACATCGAAATGGTTGACAGACGTATCGACAGAGCAAAGAAGGCAGTCAAGGGCGATAAGAAGTACCTGGCTGAGATAGATTTCCTTGAAAGACTGAAGTCCCACCTGGAAAACGGAAAGTCTGCAAGAGGATTCGATTTCACTGACGAAGAGCGTGAGCTCATAAAGTCAACTCCCCTGCTGTCCGCAAAGCCGGTCATCTATGCCGCTAACCTCAGTGAGGAGGACTTCACCAACAATATCGACACAAACGAAAACTACAAGGCTGTCTGCGCTCTTGCAGCAGAGGAGCACTCCGCTGTTCTGCCGATATGCGCTCAGATAGAGGCCGAAATATCCGATATGTCCGACGAAGACAAGTCAATGTTCCTCAGCGAGCTTGGACTCGAAGTGTCAGGACTCAACCGCATCATCAAGGAGGGATACTCACTTCTGGGTCTCATCTCCTACCTCACTGCCGGTAAGCAGGAAGTCCGAGCATGGACCATCACCCGTGGCACCAAGGCACCTCAGGCTGCCGGAAAGATACACACCGACTTTGAAAAAGGCTTCATAAGAGCAGAGGTCATCTCCTTCTCTGACCTTATGGACTGCGGCTCAATGGCTGCTGCCAAGGAAAAGGGTCTGGTACGGCTTGAAGGCAAGGAGTACGTTATGCAGGACGGAGATATAGTTCTGTTCAGATTCAATGTGTGACCTCCGCACTATTCATGACCAGTACGGTGCTTCCATAGCCGGAGAATTCAACAAGTCTATCTGGAAAAAGTTCAATCAGGCTGTCCGGGACTATAAGCTCATAAGTCCCGGCGACCGCATAGCCGTCTGTATTTCCGGCGGAAAGGACTCAATGCTGCTTGCCAAGTGCATACAGCGGCTCCAGAGCTTCGGAAAGCCGGATTTTCAGGCGGAATATATTGTAATGGATCCTGGATACAGTCCGGAAAACCGGCAGAAAATAGAGGAAAATGCCCGTACCCTCGGAATACCTGCACAGTTCTGGAGCACAAAAATATTCCAGTCAGCAGAGGAGTCTGCACACAATCCTTGTTTTCTCTGTGCAAGACTGAGAAGAGGCTGGCTCTACCAGAAGGCTCAGGACCTGGGATGCAATAAGATAGCTCTGGGACATCACTTTGACGATGTTATCGAGACTATCCTCATGGGTATGCTCTACGGCTCACAGATGCAGACTATGATGCCCAAGCTCCACAGTGAAAATTACCCGGTTGAGGTCATAAGGCCGCTGTATCTCGTCCGTGAGGACAGTGTCATCGCCTGGGCAGAACGAAATTCCCTGAGCTTTATCAGGTGTGCCTGCCGTATGACGGAGGGTCGTCCCGATGAGGAGTCCGGCTCAAAGCGTCAGACTGTAAAGCTGCTGCTCCGACAGCTCCGTGCAGCAGACCCGGCAGTCGATATGAATATTTTCCGCAGCGCCGAAAACGTAAATCTGCGGACGCTCATATCCTATCATGACGGCGAAAAACGCCACCATTTCCTCGACGATTACAATGAGGGGTACACTTTGAAAGGAACCAAATAGAGCTATAGTTCAAGTAAAGCGTCATTTAGCTGTCCTACCAGCTTTTATCTTCTCATATTTACGCAATATCATTATAATTACGACCGCAGATGACCTGCGGTCTTTGCTTTTTTTGAATGCAAATTTTTTGCAAAACTACACCATATCCTATTGAAATCCCACTGGCCATGCGGTATAATTGTATTATAACGATACGTCATCTTCCACAGTTCACTCAGGAGGACATAATGTCAAAGCGCAAAAAGAAAATAATCATCATGCTAATATGTTTGCTCATAACTATCGGCCTTTTTATATGGGGTTTTCTCATGCAGACTGTGAAGTATGACATACACAGCAAAAAACTGCCGAAGGGTCTGAAGATAGTGTTCATATCCGACCTGCACAACTGCTTTTACGGCGGCACTGACCAGTCTCAGCTTATGGACGAAATAGACAGTGCTGAACCGGATATAGTCATTTTCGGAGGAGACGTCCTGGACGGCTGGGGAGGTCAGAAGTACGCAAAGAGGATAATGGAATGGACCGCAGACCGCTACCCCTGCTACTACACTCCCGGAAATCACGAGGAAATGCGTGACGACAAGAATGACTTCTATGACTGGGTGAAGGATTCCAAGGTCAATTTCGTCCTCGGAGACTATGAGGACGTTAGCATCAGAGGACAGAAAATACGGATATACGGCATTCTCGATGCTTTCTACAACGCTGACCTCGACCATATCAGCGGTACTCTTGATGACTCCTGCTACAATATACTCATTGCCCACCAGCCGGAGCAGATAGACCACTACCTCGACACCGGAAATGTTAAATTCGACCTTATCCTCTCCGGACACGCTCACGGCGGTCAGTGGAGGATACCAAAGGTCCTTGACCAGGGACTCTATGCCCCCGACCAGGGACTCTTCCCGGAGTATACCTGCGGGATGTACCACTACGGCGACACAGTCCACGTTATCAGCAAGGGACTTGCAAAGCCTGCAAGAATGATATTCATTCCCAGAATTTTTAACAGACCTGAATTCTCAGTTATCAATATCGGGGAATAATTTTAACATTTCCAGAAATTGCACAAATTCTGGCCTAAACATTCCTCTAAAAACTACTTGTAATTTTCAGCTAACAATGTTATAATAAAAGATGTCCGATATAAATAGCAAAGGACCAACAATAAGAACAAAAGGAGCGGAGGGTACTTGCCCTCTACATAAAAACAAATGGAAAAAGAAAATAATGTGAACCTTCCTGCTGAGGACGTTATCTGCGGCAGGAACCCGGTCATCGAGGCCCTTAAATCAGGGACTGAACTCGATACCATATATATCTGCGGCTCCGGCGGCAGTCTGAACCTTATCCGCAAGCTGGCCAAGGACTCAGGTGTCGTGGTCAAGGACGCCCAGGAAAAGAAACTCTCTCAGCTCTCCGGCGGTGCATCTCACCAGGGAGTCGTTGCTGTCGGTGCCTGCGGAAAGTACGTCTCCGTGGAGGACATCCTCGCTGTTTCCCGTAAAAAGGGAACAAGGCCTTTCATTATCATCTGCGATGAGATAGAGGACCCCCACAATCTCGGCGCTATCATACGTACCGCTGAGACCTCCGGCGCTGACGGTGTTATCATCCCCAAGCGCAGAAGTGCATCTCTCAATGCTACTGTCTTCAAGACCTCTGCCGGAGCTGCAAGCTATGTGCCCGTTGCAAGAGTCTCCAACCTCGCCTCCTGCATCGACCAACTCAAGGAGAATGGTGTTTGGATATACGGCACTGATGCCTCCGGAGAGGAATATACCCGCACTGACTTCACCGGAAGCTGCGCTCTCGTTATAGGCTCCGAGGGATTCGGCATCAGCAAGCTGATACAGAAGAAGTGCGACTTTATGATAAAACTCCCCATGCTGGGTAAGATAAACTCCCTTAATGCCTCGGTTGCTGCCGGTATCTTCATGTATGAAGTGCTCAGACAGCGCAGTGCTAAGTAAAGGAGAATGCCATGCCCCATCAGAAAATGTCACTTGATGAGATACTGGCTCAGTATTCTCCCGAAAATCAGGAACCCAAGACAAGTGTAGGCCGTGTTGATGCTCAGAAAATACTTAATTCCACTGTTGACGCTCCCGTTAAAACAGAGGAGAAAGAAGCGCCTCAAAGACCTACGGTCTCCCATGAAAAGTCGTCACTTTTTGACGATGCACTGAGGAAACCTCAGCCTGCCGACGAGTATAAGCCTGCGGACCTCTCCCGTCACCGCATATCCGTGGTAGACAAGAACAACGTAGGCGAAATAAAGACAGTCCTGCCCAAAAAACAGGAGCCGGAACTCGCAGGCACTACTCCGCCCACACGCATGGACCCCGACGCTGCTCCGAAAATACGCAGGATGAGCAACTCCACAAGGGCCCGTGAGCTGGAGACTCTGAAAAATAACAAGAAGAAAAGGCGCAAGAAGAAAAACAATTATACATATGACAGGGAGAGTCCCGAAGGCGAGTACGTCTATGCTCCCCCTTCATTCAAGCGAAAAAAACAGCGGACCCGTGCCCAGATGGAGGCGGAGCTCGTCTCACCAGAGGGACGCAAGCAGATAACCGACATCGTTCCTTCCCCTGATGCAGTCGAGGCTGCAAGGCCTGTAGAACCTGCACCCAGAGCTGAAAAGACAAGCATAAATCTCAGCGAAAGGCCGGAGGTGGATGCAGGTACACTGGATGTACATATCACCCAGGAACAGGATGAGTACCTCTCCGCAAAAGCCCGGAAAAAGCGTACCAAACGCATCGTGGACTTCAACTACTACGGTGATGTCGAGGACGTTGGCCGTGACATTTTTGAGCTGAGAAGCACCATAAATGTTCGGGTGTTCATCCTTATGATGACTGCTTTCCTCAGCATTTTCATAACAGTTGCAAACCAGTTCGGACTGCCGCTCATCGGAATACTTGAAAAGTCCAACACAAGGCCTTATATCACCACCCACCTGCTGCTGGGAGCTGTTTCAGTTCTTTCATCCTCGGCGGTAATTTCCAAGGGCATCAAAAAGCTGCTGACTCTCCGTGCCGACACGGACTCTATGACAGCTCTGACCGCTCTATCCTGCCTGATAGCTGTTGCAGCAGCCTTTATGCGGCCGGATATGGTGGCGGACAACAAGGTCCAGATATATATGCCTGTAGGCATCATAGCACTGCTCATCAATGCTATAGGCAAGCTGCTCATCATCCGACGTGCAGCAAGAAATTTCAAATTCGTCTCGAAAAACTTCGACCGCCACGGTGTTGTTTACGTCACTGACGAGGAACGTGCAGAAAGACTTACCAGAGGAACACTCGGTGACTTCCCCATTCTGGCTTCTACACGCAGAACGGATTTCCTTACTGACTTCCTTCGCTACACATACTCCTCCGACATGGCGGACAGCTACTGCCGCAAGGCCGCTCCAATATGCTTCCTTGCATCAATAGCAGTAGCAATATTCCTTACCTTTGCATCCAAGGGCTCCCTCCTGAACCTGGAGTCCGCAGCGTTCGGATTCTCTATTTTCAGTATGCTCATCTGTGCAGCATCCTGTGCAGCAATGCCCTTCGTAGTCAACATCCCCCTGGAAAAAGCCGCTGCAAGTGCATTTGAAAATAAGGGCATTATGCTTGGCTATCAGAGCGTTGACGACTTCTATGATACAAACTCTGTTCTGGTCAGCGCAGACTCCTTCTTCCCAGACGGAAAGGTAAAGCTGGCGGGTATCAAGGTATTCTCAAACACCAAGATAGACGAGGCTCTGCTGGAGGCAGCAAGTCTCACTACTCATGCCGGCAGCATCATGCGTCAGCTCTTCAAGGACGTCACTGACGGCCGTGAGGATTATCTCTACCCCATAGAAAACTACTCACTGGAGGAGTCAATGGGTATGTGCGGCTGGATAAACAACAAGCGTGTGCTCTTCGGCAACCGTGAGCTCATGACAAGCCACAATATCGAAGGCGTCCCCACAAAAACAAAAGAGGCAGAGTTCCTGTCTGCCGGTCAGGAGGTAATGTACCTTTCTATCTCCGGAAATTTAGCCGCTATGTTCATCGTGGAGCTTGTCATTGACCGTCAGGTCAAGAGATGGGCAAAAAAACTCTGTAAGAACAAGATATGTGTCATCCTCAAAAGCGTTGACCCTTGTATTTCTGCAAAACGAATGAACGAGCTCTTCGGCATCCCGGAGGAAATGCTGAGGATACTCCCCAAGAGGCTCCATGAGGACTTTGACGAGGAAAACAAAAAAGCCATCCGGCTCAGCGCTTCCATGGCAACTACCGGACGCTTTTCTTCGCTGGCTCAGCTCATTCTCGGCACAAAGTCAGTACACAATTCCGCTATCGTCGGACTCATCCTCCAGACAGTTTTCATAATCCTCGGTTTCGGACTGGGTATGCTCATGATACTCTCCAAGGCCTTCGAGGAAAACTACGTCTATATGTCAGCAACTTCACTGGTCATCTACAACCTGGCCTGTGCGTTCCTGACCTACATAGCAGTAAGCATCAAAAAACCGTGACTCCGGACCTGTATCTTCGCCCTGCGGCTGAGATGCAGGTCTTTAGTCAATAAGGACTCAACAAGTCCGGGAAGGAAAAGCCATGCCCGATAAATACAGAAGGGACCACAGACAGAACGATTACAAAAACACCGATAACGAAAGCACCATGTACATCCCTAACGACTCAGACCAGTACCGTCAGAGTGCTCAGGAGTACAGCGGTCAGTACTACGGCCAGCATGAACAGCCTCAGCAGCAGTACTATGACCCCAATCAGCAGTATTATGGCCAGGAACAGCAGCAATACTACGACCCCAATCAGCAGTATTATGGCCAGGAACAGCAGCAGTATTATGACCCTAATCAGCAGTACTACCAGCAAAATCAGCAGCAGTTTTACGGTCAGCAGCAATACTATTCACAGCCGGAACAGCCGGCATATACCACTCCAGCACCGCCTCCGCCTCCACAGCAAAGGCCGGTAAGACAGCGCAGACCTGCACCTAAGTCCCATAAAAAAAGGAAGCACCATATCCCATTGGCATTAAGGATCCTCCGGCGGATACTCCTTACCCTGCTATGCTTATTCCTGGTGCTCTTCGGAGTCTACTCATGCACTTCACTGAGCATCATCAAAAAAATAAACTACGTCCCTGACGGCGATAGAACAAGAAATCCCGACGCTATAAGTGAGTCCTATGTGACCAGCGTCCTCATCATCGGAACCGACGGAAGGTCCGACGATGACAGAGGAAGGTCCGACTCGATGATACTCGTGTCCTTCAACAAAAAAACCAAGACCACATGGCTGACCTCATTTATGCGTGACAGCTACGTGGATATTCCAGGCTACGGCTGGGGAAAGCTCAACTGGGCATACTCCTACGGAGGTCCGGAGCTCCTTATGGACACTATCGAGAACAATTTCTGTGTGAAGATAGACAACTATGTCTCTATAAACTTCATGACCTTTGCCGCTGTTATTGATGCTGTAGGTGGAATCGACATTGAAATAACCGACGAGGAGGCAAATGAGATAAACGTTATCCTGCTCAACGAAGTCAACGAGATAATGGGAGATGTTCCGAATGCGGATTTCGTTGAGCACGGCGGCAAGGTACACCTCAGTGGAAAGCAGGCTCTTTGCTATTCACGTATCAGATACGTAGGCAACAGCGACTTTGAGAGAACATCCAGACAGCGCCGTGTCATAACGGAGGTAATGAAAAAAGCCGCTAAACACGGGCCTTCATTCCTGAAAAACGTCTCAAAATCGGCACTTCCGCAAATGACTACAAACATGACAAGCAAGAAGCTGTACGCACTCTCCCTGAGATTCCCATTTATGCTGAAGTACGACACAGAAAATTTACAGATACCTGTAAACGGAACATATGAAGGAAAGGACGTTTATTTTGACGACGGGACATATCAGTCAGTCCTTGACGTTGACTTCGACGCTAACCTTGAAGAGATAGAAGACACTGTATTCAGTGAATAAAAAATGCCTCGCCCGGAAACCACCGGGTGAGGCTTTATTTTATCTCTCTTTTCCGTCAAAGAACAGGGCCAGGGTGCCGGGACCAGAGTGTGCCCCGATAACTGAGCCGATGTTCATTATCTTTACGGACTTTAATCTGTGACGTTTCCTGAAAATTTCAGCGAGCTCCTTTGCATCCTCATAACAGTCTGCATGACAGATGAATACCGGTCCCTCAGAGGGATGCAGAGCTGTCTCAGTATAGCGGTCAGCAAGAGCTGTCACCGCTGCCTTGCGGCCACGAGCCTTTGAAACGTTGACAAGGTGCCCTTCTGTGTCAGTGTGAAGCACTGGCTTTATACCCAGAAGTCCGCCTACAAAGGCAACTGTAGGGCTTATCCTTCCGCCTCGTTTAAGGTACGCACGGTCATCAACTGTGAACCAATGGCAGATATTCTGGATCTTATCAATGGCATACTGAGCGGTCTGAGAAAGGTCGGCGCCATTGTTCTTCTGCAATGCAGTCAGGTAGACCAGCAGTCCGAAACCGCCGGAGGCTGAAAGTGAGTCCACTACCCTGACTGTTCTGTCCGGGTACTTTTCCATAAGCTCCTCAGCAGCAATTTTTGAACAGTTAAATGTTGTGCTGAGTCCGGATGAAAAGCCAAGATAAAGTACGTCCCGTCCGGCTTCAAGCTCCGGCTCAAAGGCTTCCTTGAACTCCTCTGTATTTATAGCCGCAGTCCGTACAACGGTACCTCCACGCATCAGACGATAGAAGTTTTCAAGGGGCATTTCGTTATCCTTATAGACTTTTTCCTCGCCATCAAAGGTAAATGTCATGCTTATGCACTTGACACCTATCTCTTCCATAAGCTCCGGTGTAAGGTCGCAAGCTGAGTCTGTGTACAGTGTAAAACTGCTCATAATAGTACTCCTTTCCTGTGCAGAAATTGCTGTGGTTATCCGGGAGTTATGGTTGATTTCTCCCCGGAAGTATGTTATAATTATATAATAATCACCGAAAGAAGGCGATAACTTGAACGACATCAAGGCTGTCATCGCAGAAAATATAACTCAGCTCCGGAAGTCCCACGGTATGACCCAGGCCGGACTTGCTGAAAAACTCAACTATACCGACAAGGCGGTCTCAAAGTGGGAGCGCCGGGAGTCACTGCCGGACATCACCGTACTGAAGGCTATTGCCGACTGTTTCGGAGTGACCGTGGACTACCTCATCACTGCTGACCACAAATCCCAGCCCGCAGAAACGGCTCAGACTAATGACTCCGCTCAGAACATTTCCCGAAGGAATCGTGGTTTCATAACAGGTATGAGCATACTTCTGGTTTGGCTCATTGGCTGCATAGCGTTTGTCATCATCAATGCTCTGGACGGCAGTTCATGTGTCCACTGGCTTGCTCTTGTCTACGCCATTCCATTGTCAATAGTGGTATGGCTGGTACTGAATTCTATCTGGTTCAGCGTTCACAGGAATTTCTTGATAATATCGTTCCTGATGTGGGGAAGTCTGTTTGCTCTTTACATCACCATACTCATTGCCGGAGCAAACGCTCCTCTCGTATTCCTCCTCGGACTGCCGGGACAGGCCATCATTTTCCTGTGGTCCCGAATAAGGAAGTCTGGCGGATGATGCTTCTATAATTTAAGTATATCCCATTTGCACGGCACAGTCAACCGCCCCTCCAAAGACCCACTCTACAGTTGGTCTACCGCCGTATCTACGGCTCTACTGTCAGGAGAGTTACAGATATACGGTGATTTTTGCAGGATAAATCCACAAACAGTTTACAAACAAAAAGCTCCCGTAGAGTCATTTCTACAGGAGCTCTTTTACTTAAATTATCAGAGCATTGAGGCTCTCAGCTCTTCGCCGGAGAGCTTGGAAAGGTATGCAGGTGCGATGTCGAAGGCAGTCTTGCATCCAACTGCACCCTCAGCCTTCAGACGGCTGAGCGCTCTTGCGTAGCAGATGAGAACGCTTGCAGTGAACTCAGGATTGGACTCCAGCTTGAGGGAGTACTCTATCATCTGATGAGTCTTTTCACCGTCACCTGTGAGTCCGCTTCTCATAACGAAACCGCCGTGAGGCATCTTGTTATGAACAGCATCAAACTCTTCCTCAGTAATGAAGTTTACAGTGGTATCGTACTCATCGAAGTAGTTCTTCATTGTCTTGATTTCGTTCTCTATCTTAGCGAGGTCAGCGCCCTCCTCAGGAACTACCCAGCACTCTCTCAGGTGCTTCTGACGTGTAGTGAGCTCAGGCTGGCTTCCGGAGCGTACCGCCTCCATTGCAGACTCAATCGGAACTGTATACTGGATGCCTCTCTTAACGCCCTCAACTCTGCGGATAGCGTCAGAATGTCCCTGGCTCACGCCCTTGCCCCAGAATGTGTAGCTCTTGCCGTTGGGGAGGATAGACTCAGCATAGAGTCTGTTCAGTGAAAACAAGCCGGGGTCCCAGCCGAGGGAGATGAATGCCAGGTGGCCAGTCTCCTTAGCTGACTTGTCAACGTTTGCGAAGTGCTCAGGGATACGTGCGTGAGTATCAAAGCTGTCGATAACGTTGAAATACTTTGCCATTTCGGGTGTCTGCTTCGGAAGATCAGTTGCACTGCCTCCGCAGATTATCATAACGTCAACTGCATCCTGCATCTCCTTCACCTGGTCCATGCTGTATACCTTTGCACCCTCTGTCAGGGGCTTTACAGTTGAAGGATCACGGCGGGTGAAGATACCGGCCAGTTCCATATCATCGTTCTGTCTGATAGCGAGCTCGACACCTCTGCCAAGGTTGCCATAGCCGGCTATACCGATTCTGATTTTGCTCATTTGACATTCCTCCTGAATAATTTTTCATAAAATATTATATCACAATGCTCCTTTAATGTAAAGAATTTTTTTCGCCGGATTGCAATTTTTTTCCGGATATGGTATCATATATGTAAACTACAGACCCTATAACGGAGCTTGATATGACACAAAAGAAACTCTCTCTCCGCCTGCCGGAGCTCATCTTTATACTGCTTTCAGCAGTGGGCACAATGCTCATCTGCACCAAATCATCTCCCCTTTACCCCACCAACGACTGGCTGGATGCCAACTGCTATATGACAGTCGGAAGGGCTATGCTAAAGGGAAAAATGCCATACCGGGACCTCTTTGAGCACAAGGGGCCTCTTCTGTACATTCTCCACATGGCTGCGTCCTTTATATCCTGGAACAGCTTTTTCGGAGTATTCCTCATCGAGACTGCTGCCTGTGCCTGGACTCTTCTCCTTGCCTACCGGACTGTCAGCCGTCTTGCAGGCGGACATCATTTGTGGGCCGTACCTGTTACTGCCTTTGCAGTCTACAGCTCCGGAGCTTTCTCTCACGGTGACAGTGCCGAGGAGCTCTGCCTTCCGCTTATACTCAGCACCGTCCTTGCCGGACTTGAGGCTGTCCTTGAAAAGCGCACTCTCACTTCAAGAGAGTCCCTTTTAGCCGGAGCTGCTGCCGGAGCAGTCCTCTGGATTAAGTTCAGCCTCCTTGGGCCATGGATAGGTATAGCCTTGTTTTTCGCCGTTTTTTCCATACGTACCGGCCGTCCTCCTGAACTTCTGAGAATGGCTTTATGGGCAGCGGCAGGAGCCCTTGCAGTGACTCTTCCAATTCTCGCTTACTTCTCCCTCTGCGGAGCTCTTCCTGACCTGTTCCGGGTCTACTTCCATGACAACCTCTTTATCTACGGCGGCGGAAGCACCGGACTTGGCAGTAACCTCATAGACGGCTGGACCTTCTTCATCGTCTTTATGCCTGTGGGACTTTCGGCTATTTACCTTGGAACTGCCGCTTTCATTATCCGCCGGGAATTTCTCACAGGCAGCTATCTGCTTGCATCTATGGTCACTGCCTTTGTCATGACCTTCGGCGGTCATCTGAGCTACCAGTACTACCCCCTGATACTTGCAGCATACGTCCCTGCCGGACTTGGCTCACTGACCGCACTGATAAAGAAGCGTTTTCCCCGTGTAAAGTCTCCCGGAAAACTGTGGGCGCTGCCTCTGCTGGCGGTTTGCCTTACCGGATGCTTTCTTGCAAGTCCAAACGTTTACCTGATGAAGTACAGCCGGGAGGATATGCCTCAGTACCGCTTTGCTCAGGTCATAAACAGCACCAGCGACGGAAAAATACTCAACTACGGCTTCCTGGACGGCGGAT
>ODAI014544457.1_pt1 | contig 19535 bp, 20 predicted proteins | sample 1539321 | NCBI WGS metagenome assembly ODAI01 (sample SAMN02144231, study PRJEB22623) | gut metagenome | biome: sheep rumen | host: Ovis aries | place: New Zealand
CCTGGTCCAGGCCACGGATAGGCGATAGACGGAGAAGCCCATTTCGGCGAAGAGCTTGATATCTTCTTTGAAGTGGTGGTACATGTCGATGCCTTCTTTGGCGGGGTAAAAGTAGCCGTCTTCAAAGTCGAGCATCGGGCGCTCACCGCTGGTGACGAAGCGGCGGAAAGGGCCGTTCGGGATTACGTCAACGTTGGCGAGGCCGCGGCCATCGAGGTCGTAGGCGCCTTCGCATTGATTGGCAGCGGTGGCGCCGCCCCAGAGGAAGTTTGCGGGGAAGGGCATAGGGATTCTCCTTGTTTGTGATGGGCATGTGGTTGCTGCTTTTTTTGACAGATTGGGCTGGAAAGTGATTAGTCGTTTTGGAGATGTCAATATTAGTGTAGTCTTGTAAACCCCCAAACTTCATCAAGCAACTAATTCTTCCTTTTCTTCCTGTTGCCAGGTCATCCGGTATGATATCGGAGGAAGCCCGTCTGGGTTGGATGTATGGATCCGTACAGTGTTGTAATAGGTGAATACATACCGGAATATGATCGTCTTCACCTCTTCTTTCGTCATCCGGTAGGTTGGGATGCGGTACAGGAGCTCTTTCTTCAGCGTAGCGAAGAAACTCTCCATCCTTGCGTTGTCATAGCAGCAGTCAACACCGCTCAGGCTTTGGGTCATGCCCAATGTAGCCAGTGTCTTTTTGAATTCTTCGCTGGTGTACTGGCTTCCCCTGTCGGAATGATAGATTGCGCCACGCAGTTGGGGATACCTTTGGACTGCAACTATAGCAGTGTCGATACTCAGTTCCTTCTTCATGTTATCGCGCATTAACAATGACAGAATTGATCCGTCGAAGCAGTCCAGCGACGGAGAAATATACAGTTTGCCATCGAAGCACTGGATCTGTGAGATATCTGTAAGCACCTTTTTGAACGGGGCTTCCGAACTGAAATCCTGCTTAACCAAGTTCTCCTTCTCCTGGATCTCTGTGGTGGCTTTGGTCAGGCACTTCGGACGGCGTTTGTGCTCGTGGATCAGCCCAAGCTCGCGCATGAGCCTTGTCAACTTTCTCGTTCCAACACTGATTCCTTTGTTGAAGAGAGCGATCTTCATCCTTGGAACACCGTAGTTGTCATTGAACACGGACTCATCCAGAATCTTTTTGATTTCAGCCGAAAGAAGTGCGTCCTTGTCTGGCTTTCCAAGATTCTTTTCGAACTTGTAGTAGCCTGACTCGCTGACTGCCAGAACACGGCACATGGCTTTTACAGGCCATTTAGTTTTATGTGAATGAATAAACTCGTACCGGTAATGAGCTTTTACTTCCTTCGGCTTTCCGCGAAAAAACCAAGAGCATCTTTAAGGATCTCATTTGCACGTTTTGTTTCGCGCAGCTCGTTTTCGAGTTCCTGAATCCTTCGATCTTTCTCGTCGAGCGGTTCCCTGCGGTTGCCGCTCCCAACGAAAGCTGATTCGCCCGCGCTTTTGCGAATGTTGCGCCAGTCAGCAAGAGTGTAGTAGGGAATTCCCAGCTGCTCAGCGGCTCTTCGGACGCCAATCTCATCGGAAAGCTTAAGTGCTTCGAGTTTAAAAGAGTTATCGTATTTCATAGATCTCACCAGTCCTTTCATTGATATACTATCATGTAAGTTTGGTGAGTTTATAGACTCTACTTAAATGCTACAGTTCCACCCCTACTGACCGCCCCTAAAAACTTTGACAAACCCTAAAGAACTTTGATTATCCTGTACTTTCTCTCAGCCCCTACCGACTGACCCTAAAAAAGTCTGCTGTTTCAAGACTGTAATCCTAAACTTAGACCCTAAAAACTTTGTTCAAACCCTAAAAAACTTTGATTATCCAATTTTTCTTAATAATGCTCAACGCTAAGATCGAAGGCAAACACAAAACACCTTCACCTACTCCCACTTAAACAGGCGCTGATTCAAAACGACACAGATCAAAAGCGTTACAGTCAAGAACAATATCCCGGGCCACAGATTCTTAAAATCATTTCCAATCCAAGCGTTTTTCAGCAAATCAACAACATAACTAAGCGGCAGCACTTTTGAAATCTTGAGGACGTTTGCAGGGAATATCTCCTTAGGAATTGTGGCTCCTGAGAGGAAAAGCATCGGGAAAAACACACAATAGCAAATGGTGTTCGTTGTTTTTATAGTTCTGCCCAAATTTGAAAGCAACAGTCCAAAGGAATACATGGAGCATATGGATAACAACAGACATAACGCAAAGATGAAATAATCGCCTTCAAATTTAATACTGTACTTTATTCTTGCTGTTAAGTATAACAACGCTATTCCAAAAAGTGTCGTTACAAGATTGATTATCAAAAGGGCGATTAGAATATCTGTTTTACGCAACGGCGTAGTCATGTATTTTTTAAGTATTTTCTTTTCACGGTACTCGGAAAGCGTCATAGGAATACTCATAAACGCCGTAACCGATAATATTAGTGCAAAATATGCTGGCACTGACACATCTACCATTCCCCTACCCATGAACTCTGGCGAAGGCTCATTGCCATAAATACTACCGAATAGAAGAATCATAGCAGGTGGAAAAAGAATGCAAAAAAACGCATTTATAAAGTTTCGCAGGAAAAGCTTTGTTTCACACTTTAACAGTTGGAATAACATTATTCGATCCTCCGCATTATAACGAATCACAGTGCTCATCAAACAGTTTAAAGTAAAGATCATCAGCATTCGTATGCTGATTTTCAATACTTAGATATAAAATCCCTTTATCACGAAGCATATATTCAAGCCGATCTTTTATATCCGGCTCATTACTGAAAAGACTAATCTGAACACCTGATGTAAGGGTAAAGCAATTCGGAAACTCTGCTTCCATCAGTGTTTTGGCTTTATCGTCATGAGTTGTTACTGTGACCTTATACTCGATCCCGTTCTCCTTATATAGCTCCTTCAATGCCCCAATGCCTATTATTCTACCTTTTTTGAGAATGCAAACTTTACTGCAGAGTTGCTCAATCTCATTTAAAAAATGCGTGGTCATAATAACAGTTCTTCCAGAAGAATACTCTTTGATGACATTGATGGTCTTCAATCTTGACTGGGGATCAAGCCCGGTGGTGAGCTCATCTAGAATCAAGACTTCGGCGTTTGAGACCATGGCGGCTATTATGGAAATCTTCTGCTTCTGACCGCCTGATAAGTTCCCGTAGTAAGAATTCATCTTATCTGCAATATCAAACTTCTCCAAGAGATCCAAGTAGGATAATGGTGAAGTGTAAAGGGATGAAAAAAGCTTCATTATCTCCCAAATCTTGAGCTTTTCAGGAAAAGAAGCTTCCTGAGGCTGGATGCTTAACCTATTGTAAAAGCTACGCCTCACCTTGGTAATATCCTCTCCCAACACATTAATTGTTCCTGAAAAATTTCTCCTTATTCCAGCGATACACTCCACTGTAGTTGTTTTTCCAGCTCCATTTTCCCCGATAATGCCAAAAAACTCGCCTTTATTCACTGAGAAGCTTATATCATCCACTGCCTTCAACGCACCATAACTGACCGAAAGGTTTTTTACTTCTATTGAATCTCTCATTGTATTACTCCTTATCAATAGTCCCAAAATACAACTCTTCTATTCTGCACCGAAATCTCGCAATGTTACTTAAAATAGTATCATTCGTGGAATCAAACAAAATACCGTATGCTCTGCGAAACAGTTCATTAACTTCATTTACATAATCATCATCAATTATTTCTGTAACCATCATACTGATTATTCTCTGGGTTTCATCGCATATCATTGCAAAACCTTCAGGCAAAGACACAATTTCTCTATGCAAAGCCATCTGATTGCCCCACTTTGAGAATAACATTGGAAGTAGCTCATAAGAAAACAGAACATCGGTATATTTGTATTTCTGTTCCTCAGGATTATGGAAATATCGGTCTATATCATCCATATAGTGTCGGAGGTAATACATCGCCAGTTTCCCACGTTCTTCCACGCCCTTTCTTTTTGTATAGACATTCATCATATGCTGACAGTAACCTTCTATAAACAATCCTGAAGCCCTATCAATCCCGTTTTGAACAAAGCCATAGTTATTGTAAAGAAGTGCATGAACTGTTTCATGGGTCAGAATACATTTGAGATTTTTTTCATCAAAAACGCAACAAATAACATTGTTTAAGTACGATGCGTAAAAGCCTTCAAGAGTGCTGAAACCTTCAGCGAAATCATATAACCCCTCAACATCGTTCACAATGATATAATTCACTGTGCCTTTCCAAACAAGCCCCGATATTTTCGGAAGTCGTGTACGCATCTCACTGATTATGCCGTAAGAAAGCATTAAAAGCTTCCTTGAGTTAGTTTTTATCGTAAATCCAGGCTCAAAGTGACTATACTCACTCACTGTAAGCATATCCACATCACACTCCAAACTCGCTATCTCCACTCCTTCGTAACGACAGATTAGACTAATCCTGTCTCCGCTCACATCTCCGTTTATTCTAAATTTGATCTTCCCCATATTGGTATATAGCTTATCACAAACTTCCGAATGCGACAAATAGTGATACACTTCGGGAATGATAATTATATCACATACTATCTCCCTGTGAAATGTGTAAACCATTTTGTCCTTTGACACGTTTATCTGCAAATCAAAAGCATTTTTATACATTTCTCGCTGACCATAGGGGATTTTTACGACACACGAGAAGACATTGCCATTTAGATGTCTTAAATTTAATATAGGTTTACACATTTTTTTGCAGATTAATGTTGTTGTGGACAGCGCTGTATATCCATTTATATCCCTCGTTCAGTTCATCCACAGTCATTTTTTTAGGATAATACACTGCTTTTGTCGCAGTATAGTCAGACCAATCGTATGAAAAGATTCTATTCTGCTGTTCTAATTCCATGGCTGTTCTTGTACCTGGATATGGAGTGAGAATATTGAACGCGGGTAATGCAATCTCCGTTTTCTCAACAAATTTCAGTGTTTCAGGAAAAACATCAACTGTATCATCATCTAGCCCAAATATGAACGATCCTAAAATCCTGATTCCATTGTCCTGAATCAGCTTGATATCATCTATATATTCGTTAACATGATTGGTCTTCTTGTTTATGCTTCTTAAGTTGTTCTCGTTGATACTCTCTATTCCCATGAGAAGCCCTGAGCATCCGCTTTCCGCACATAGCCGTAATAGTTCCCTATCCTTCGCCAAAGTGATATTTCCCTGTCCGCTCCATCTTATGCCTAGTTCCTTGAGTCTTCTAAATAATTCCTTCGCGTAAAACCGGTTTCCGTAAATGTTGTCATCCACAAAACAGATTTCTTTGGACATATCAAGCGTTTTAATCTCGTCAATTATACTGTCTATCTCCCTGTATCGATATGTATTGCCGAAAAAACGGGTCACAGAACAGAAGCTACAATTATAAGGGCAACCTCTTGTAGCCTGTATCGAATTAATAGTGCCATGAGCCGGACGCTTTTTACCGTAAAAAACACTTCTGTCAGGCAGTGGCATCTGATCCATTTGTACAAACCCAGTAGTTCTGTATATACGCTTAAGCGATCCGTTCATGAAATCGCGGAGCATCTCACTCCATTGTAGTTCAGCCTCCCCAATCATAACGGAATCAGCATGCTCCAATGCTTCCTCCGGCATGGCGCTGACATGGACTCCACCCATTATCACTGGGACGCCTTTTTCTCTATATATATCCGCTATCTGATATCCTCTTGTTACCTGGGCAGTCATGGCACTTATAGCCACAAGATCTACGTCCTCGTTAAAATCTATTGATTCAAAGACCTCATCAGTAAAACTCCTTTTAATTTCCAGCGGAGTCAGCGCCGATAAAACAGGAATTGTCAGTGACGGAAACCAATATCTGAACATCAGAGATTTAAACTCCCTGCTGTGCATGTTTTTAAACCCAGGTAAAATAAACTTAATATGCATATCGGCGTTTCTCCGTTAATCACGCTTCTTGATATTGCACTTCACCAACGGGGAAGCATTTGTGTCTTTATGCCTTCCTATATTTGCTAGCAGCATCGTGGTTTCGTTTTGACCATCGATTCCCAAAAAATCGTTCACTTCATTGTCAAAGAATCCCCCGATTGCGACGCAACCAAGACCGCAAGCAGTAGCGGTGAGGTATAAGTTCTCAACGGCATGCCCAAGGTCGATATTAATAAATCTGTAGCCTCTCTCAAGATATTTGAATCTAGTTCTATCCATTATTGCAGTAAAAATAAAGTGCACACTGGCGTCTGACTGCCAATCTTCATTGAAAACCAGTTCACTGTACTCCCTGTTTAAATCACCTTTTCTGAGCTTTTCAAGGCTATGTTTTCTTACATTGTAGTGATAAAGTCCTTTTTCCAAATTATCCACAGCATTTACGCAAAGGTATATTTCTAAGGGATAGAGTGCTCCACCAGACGCTGCCGCTCGGAAGGATTGATACCCATCATATTCATTCAGCGTATCTATTGCCTTGGGACCAATCGTATAATCTGGTGCATGGAAAAACCCACCATGCTGACCAAATGCCTTGAATGAAAATGTAATACCGTATGTAAAATATAAGAGCTTTGAAAGCTGCTCCAATGTAATGCTTTCACCCGAAAACAGTCTAGTACTTCGTCTATTGATCACTATATCCTCAAATGAAAGATCACTTGGTGGCCACCCTTTGCATAACAATATTTCCTCACAATTAGGATACTCCTTGTAGGTCTTAGACATAGCTTTGCATAGATTAATGTTACTTCTTATCTCTGCAAACCTCTTGCCCCAAAACTGCCCGTCTATCCTGCGCATTTTTGAATTTTCGTGATATACATCGGAAATAGATTCTTCTTCCCTCTCATATGAAATGCGTGCGTTTAATCCATTAAATCTATCCATTTTATAATCCTCGTTTTAATTGAATAGTTAACATCATATCGATGTGTTATCAAGGGAATGGGTGCGGTAATGTGTTAAATTTTCCGTCTTTCACCACATAACCCATTCTTCGAGGCGCCTCCTTAAGGCGATGACCACCTAAAAATGGATAATTATGGTCACCATTCAACTGCTGCAACCCAGGAATAAGCACTTTTACAACTTTAAAAGGGGTTTCCTTGATGTCATCAGTTGTTATATCCACTACTATAACTTCCAGTCCATTTTCCCTAAGAATATTCACACATCTGCGTACGTCCTCTTTTGAATCTCCAGAGGACATATTCGGCATGGAGTTTAATGACTTTTTCAAATCACTAGCTGACACAAAGTCAAGGTTACTCACCATCTCAGGCAGACTATACAGATGTATGTGATCCTGAAAGTCAGTTATATCAGAAAAATCATCATCATAACCCCACATCCAATCCTGAACGTGAAGATACTGTATCCACTTCGCTCCCTGTGCCGCTTCAATCATTCCCTTTAAAGCTGCATCCTCCGCACTCAGTCTACATGCAGCGCCGCAGGAGCAAGACAACCCCTTCTCCGACTTGAAATACTTGATGACAAATATCACTGGTAGTCCTATATCAGTAGTAATATCCACTATTTTATACTTAGCTTTGTCGATAGAGAAATACTCGTCATATATCCGTTGCATTCTATTGCTGTCACTTATATCGTTTATTACCGGCATTGACAATTTATTAAGCCACATTATGGAAATGGCATCCCTCTCCACTGCCTCATAAATCCCGTTCAATATGGCGTCATAGATATTAATCCCCGCCGCCAGACCTGTGGAAATGCAAGGTGACACAATCCTCTCGTAAGGCTCGCTGACATACGGTAGATGTACAAAGCTAGCAGGAACATATTTGTCACAATTCTCAGTCAACGAATATCCCCGTAGCCAGTTAACATTAGTATCATCGGTAAATTCTGTATACCTGAAATCCGCCCTTTGATATTGTTCGCTTGAATATAGTGCCCATTTGGATGGAGGAACAGCACTGACGTTCAATTTGGAATAAGACCCAAAAACAAAATCTTTGTAGTCATAAATCGAACTGCAGTACCTTTCCACAGATTCACCTATAGCTGCAAGCATTGCCGACTCCCTGGTTAGAGCCGCTCCGCCATTATTGCCATGACACTTGATATGATTTTCATACTTAGAGGTATCGCACATCAGTGTAGTATAAAAAAACAGTTTCGGATCAAACGGCTCGTTCATCATCTCAACACAATCGCTTACAATCCCAGTTTTGGGATCAACCACCTTCATACAGTTTTTTAGCGTATCCCGGTTAATTGTTCTTTTGAAAATAGATTTTTCTTCATTCATCGTCTTTCCAACCTTTTTTCATATCATGGTAAATAAACCGCATACGGCTCTGTAAATGGATCGGTTTCAACTCTACTGCAGATCTTACATTTTGGCATCTTTAAAATCGTATGAGACTTCATTTCAAGACTCAAAATGTTGAAGTGAAGAACTCTGCCGGTTGTAACACAGCTGAAAATCTTGGAAAGATACTTTACGACTTCCCATGCCAGTATTCCAGCCGCAACTCTAATCATAGTGTTGTAGGTAAACAATGTAACATTATTGGATTCTAGATTCTTATAGTTGCTATAAGTCATATCCTCGTCAAGGTGCGTCTTATTTCCGTTAAGTCTGTTCATATAACATACATAACAGGCAGTTTCATGAGGCACTACCAACGGTCCTACCTCAAATCTGGTTTCCCCCATATTGAGAGAAATCCAAGGGATATTATTCTCTACGCACAGCTTGTTCACTTCTCTCAACTTGGCGTCAGTGGTGACATCTTCCGCCATAACAACAATATCGATTTCATTATCTTTTGTGATCTGATCTATCGATCCGTTTCTGAAAGCCACGTGTGGAAATGTTTTTGACAACTCATCAATCCCTAAAACGACACCTTCCTCATCAACACACAGGACAATATTGCCCACGCCATTTTCCGCAAGTTCTCTCAACACCGATCGCGCCACTTTGCCCGTTCCTATTACAAAGCACGTTTTGCTGTGTAGCGTTTCAAACAGCTCATACTTATTCACTCGCGTACCGTCATGTATTATACGTTCTGAGAACAGTGACAGATAGTCAATCTGAGAGTTATAATCCTCTAGGAGTTCACGAGATAATCCGTTTTTTTCAATGTCGTCGCCATCTTCAATGATATAATGATCCTGTAACTTTTCAATGACATGGATTATAGTCTCTCTGCTATACCCAGTGAAGTATTCCATAATCTGATCTATAGTAGTTTTGCCATTTAATAAAGGAAGCAACTCTTCAACTATGTCGAATACCGAAGCTCCTTTTAACAATAGGATGTTTTCTTCACTTCTAAGCTGCATATATCCCTGTGGCATCATAACCGCCTTATAATTTCTTTTAAGCAAAGGTCTATTAGGTATCATTCGCTTCTCCTCTCCTCATAAATAATCTAAACAACTCACATAGCGGCCAAAAAGATATCCCTATTATCGGGTATACGCACCACCAAATGAAACCATTATATCTTCGAAAAAACAAATAATTAATTGCAAAAAGCACTATGCTTGCAACAAGCCATACAGCTATTGATAAACAGAACGTATTCTTCACTCTCGACTTAATCAGGAGCATTGCAGGCCAAAGAAGTATAAGTAGCACAGGCCAAAAATAAGCCATAGGATAAACCTCATTCAAGGCTAATAATAACATAAAAAATATTACAACTCCACTTACAGCTATTGCCTCTACCAAATCATATCTTTTCATTCCGCATTCCCTCAATGAATCGTGACGCCCAAATTAATTCTTAATAATAAGCTCAAAAGAATTGCCAAAGCTGTCAATTCTCTTGTTATTCACATTTCCTAGTGTATATTTAATCTTATACGGTCGCAGCTTATAGAACACCACATCTGAAGAATAGAGCCAAAACCCAATGTTTCCATAGATTTTTGACAAATACTCCCCAGCTTTTTTTCGTTCTTCACGAGAGTCCTGTATCGTAACCTCGCCTACAATCTGAATAAATTCGTCAATCTTTTGATTATCAACTGTACATGCCACGAGATTGTTTCGTTCAAGAATCTTGCTCGTATGAGAGCTCTTGAACATAGCAAAATACAACTCATATTTATCCGCGACATACTTCAATGTGCAACAATATGGTCTGTCTTTATAAGAAACCGCAAGAGTTAAGTAAGCATTGCAAGCAAGATATCTCTCGATCTCTATTGATTTATCTTCACTTCTTTTCACACCAAATATCTCCAAATAAATCTCTTTAAAAATCGGGTATCCAAAGTTGTTAAGGGCTTTCGTTAGGGTCCTTCAGTAGGGGCATTCAACGTGGGCAGTTTTTAGAGTTTGGTTTTAGGATCTAACTTTGGAAGTGTAGCATTTAAGTAGAGTCTGTAAACTCACTTTAGGGGTTCCTGTACCGTGCACATTTTTGATCTGCTCTATATTCTCATTTCAGCTGCTTGATTGTGCCTTATCATATATAAGAAACAAGTCAAGAGTGCCGTGCACCAGTCTTCTGGCGTGCCCTTGACATGTTTCTTTTATATGATTTTTTATAATCAAGCAGCTGAAATGCAGACCCTACTCACTGCCCCAATGGACATCCCCTGAAACCAGCCCCTACTGACCAACCTTAAAAAGTCAGCTGTTTTAAAACCAAAACACTAAACTTAAACCCCAAAAAACTTAGGGACCCTAAAAACTTTGATTATCCTAAAAATAAGAGGATAAGAGTGCTAACAAAACACTCTTATCCTTTTCATGGTCAGCAAGTTGTGCTTGTTGAAGTGGAACCGCAACTCGTTGATGTACTACAGCTTCCAGAAAAAGAAGCTCCAACAACTACGTTAACTTCATCATGTACTTCCTCGATTACAAGGTCAATCCTGTAATCATTTGTCGACTCATTCATATTCTGATCTCCTTTCATTATTTATGACATCTTATTCAAAGTCGCCAATTGATTAATACTTAAATACAATTTAGACAATTAGATGTCAGGTGAATACTATAACCAACAGCCATTCCTTATATAAATTATAACAAACTGCAAAGAATAATCAATCCTCCATATGTCGATATTTAAGAAATGTCAATTTTAGCACTCTAACCATTTTTTAATGAGGCAAATTATGACTCAAGAAGCATTAGATGTCAGCGCCGAACAACGGCGCCGGATCGTCTGCGAATGTATCAACCGCGATCCCGAGATTTCCAAAAGACAGTGGCACCGGGAAAACAGTATCAGATATCGCAGTCTCATGTACTGGCAGCATAAATTCCAATAAGAAACCCTTGCCGTGGTCAATGATCGCGGGAACAGTCTTCCTGTACAGATCGGTTCTGTAAGTGTCCCGGTTTTGCCGATATAACACAACAGCTGGAAGCGATCTAGGCTGATCAGTACACGCCGCAGAGTAGCCGGAAGCTGTTACATTTACACCGGAACTGATGATCTAGGATGGCTCTTACCGGATCTACGTCAGCAATTCCATCCATGAGACCACTCTCGAAACAGTTATGCGGGTGCTCAGTCATGCATAGGAATAGTGTCGGCTTCTCCCGCGTTATCATATGCTATAGATGGGGCGATCTTCGTAAGCCCTCAATAACTAGTACCTGTTTATAATCCTTCATTCTTGAGATAATAACCCGAATTAGTACTTTTCGCGTGAATCACACGAATCGCGCGATTTCAGCAATCACTCCGGGAGGATCATCTCATGAATGCAAAACAAAAAACTTCACCAAGCGCACCTGACCGAATGGGCCGCCAGATTCTCTGAGCAGAAAGCCAGCGGGCTCACAGTCCGCCAATGGTGTAATCAGAACCACGTTTCCATCCACAAGTACAATTACTGGAAGTATCTGCTGAAAGAAGAAGTTGTCGACCAGATGCTTCCGGATATCGTTTCTCTTCCTGTCCCGGCTCCGCTTCCGGCGCCTGACCCCGTACTTCCGCAGAATGTCCAGCCTGATCAAACCCTTCACGATCTCCCGTTCGTGCGAATAGTACGAATCGCGCGAACATCAGGCTTTGTGTTGATGGTGTCTCACTTGAGCTTGAACGGTTGATATAGTTAACCCCTAACACGTACTCTTTCTGGTCATAGAAATACTCTCAAGTAGGTTTTATATTACAGTGTCCTACTTGGGGGGTAGCATATCAAACGGTCACTGTTCTTTTCATTTACGCAATCGTCAAATTAATTAGAAATCTATTTTTCTTTTATTGCCATAGATCAATTTGATATTTTTGTATATTAGCGTTTTCTTTTAAGCTCTTTCATTTTATCGGTGTATATCTTCTCAATCGTTCTAAACCGTGGATCTGTTGGGAATGATATTTTTGCCTTATCATATGCCTGGTTAAGCTTATTAATCCAAGTATTCGCAAGTGTTATATCTGTATAATAAGTCATTCCCGGCTTTCCATACATTCTGTTTTGTAGTGTATCCTTTCCCCACTGTACATCTATACTGTTTGCCGCCAAGACAACAAATTCAGAAATTTCTTCAATTGTATTTGGAATCGGAAATGAAGCGATTAACGATATTTTCCGGTTAAACGCCTTACTACCATATCCCTTTTCCATTATCTGACCAAGCCCCAAAAGATTTGATAATCCTTTTTTTTCAGGAGCTTCCTTCTCAATCTCAAATAACTGTTGAGCAAATTTCTGAACAGAAACAGAAGCTTCTCTATCAGAAACTTGTGATCCACAATATGGGCATACTGCATCTAATCTACTTATACTCGATGAGCAATTAGGACATTTGAACATCTTTTCCTGTGAAACAGGAATAATCTTCTCGTTAGATATTTTGTATTGTTCGCCATTATTTGCCACAGGAGTTCCACAAGAAAAACAGAACTTAGCTCCCTCAGGAAGCTTGGTTCCACACTCCACACAAAAAGCCATCATTCACCTCCCTATACAGTCAAGTGATTTTTCCTTTAAATAAAGGATTTTTCAACGTTATACCTTTTCTGAATGAGCCTTCGGTATGAGCATCTCAGAGTATCTGGTACGAAAATAGGGGCTTTTGGGTATACGAAGCAGAACGTCATTCCTTCCGATCTGCATGGCCGTTGTAGAACCCCTTTCCTTTATGCAGCGAACCTCCCGTGTCTACCAGGATCACCGCCGGATCCCAACTTCCTTCGTCCCGCCCTGCCCCATAACCAGGGTGTCAGCTTAGCTCCTTTACAGGGTCGTGCCCCATGGTGGAAATTATCTGCCGACTACTGGCTTATTCTTTGTGTTTGCTGACTCAAGTCTACGCTCACCAGCACCTTTCGGCTGACTTTTCCTGATGAGTTTTACCTTTCGTCACTCCCTCCCGAGAGCCAGTTTTCTGCATATGACCGAAACCGATCCTCTGATCGTTTGTAAGCCCTCAATAACTAGTACCTGTTTATAATCCTTCATTCTTGAGATAATAACCCGAATTAGTACTTTTCGCGCGAATCGCACGAATCGCGCGATTTCAGCAATCACTCCGGGAGGATCATCTCATGAATGTAAAACAAAAACTTCACCAGGCGCACCTGACCGAATGGGACGCCAGATTCTCTGAGCAGAAAGACAACGGGCTCACAGTCCGCCAATGGTGTGATCACTGAGGTCGTGATCTCCTCTTACCGCCGTTCCAAAAAGACAAAAGGAAAACGCGAAGCATACCTGGAAGGGCTTCCGGCCTGTATCATCGACCACCGTCTCTCCAAGGAAGAACTGTCTTCCCTGTTCCCGGAAGGCTATAAAGAACTTCCTGAAGAGATCTACAAACGTCTTCACATCATCCCGGAGACTTTTATCGTTGACGAGCACCATGTCCATGTATACGCTTCCAAAAAGAATACCGGCGTCATAGGAAAGCCTCCCATCCAGCTGACCTGTTGTTAGCGTCCGGTGATATCAACCATTTCGTCCGTACCCCCAGAATGGTTGATATCACCGGGCGCTAACACAACGGCGATACAGGCACCAAGCCTTTGAGGTTTTGCATAATTAAATACTGTGCAATTAGCCCCTATATCTATTGACTTACAATATGAAGGCGACCTTCAAAGCAGATCTCCTATTCAAGTGTAATAGAATAACCAGTCACTTTCATCTGCTAAGCCAACGCACCAATGCAAACGCATTACTCTAATCGACTCAATTCATTTTTGTTTCTTGTCATTCTTCTGTGCCTTTTCACTTAATTCCATAAGTGTTTTAAAAGAATTCGGATTCTTTATCATTTCGGGTATTAATATCTTCATTAATACCGTATCGGGATTTTCCGCTGGTGCCGGAGGATTCGCAGCCTTTATAATTGCCTGTATCATTTCTGTATCTTTGTTATGAATTTCTTCTTTTAAATCAGTTATTTGATCTTGTATTTCATACAGGACAGGCAATAGTCCAGAAATTCCCTTATCAGATTCATTATTATCTGTTTCATTACGGACGAGTTCACCCTCTAATTCTTCATTGTCTTCTTCAATATTAAACGAATTAATTGTTTGCTCAAGGCGTCTTTTTACCTCATCAACAGAATCTAAATCTGAGAGGTCATATTCAAATGCACGAATAGTCGAAATATCAAAAGGTATGTTTTCTCCCTTTTCCCTTAGATTTATCATAGGTTTCCCTGTACATGCTCGAAAACCCATTTCATAAAATTCATTTGGATTATGACCAGACATATCTGCAATTACCAATTCTGCTTTATTGAGGTAATCAATAATTGTTTCTCTAAGTTCATATCTTGGGCCAATGGTTTTTCCTTTTTCTTTAAACCACCAGTCTTCTTTAACATCTTGCGTTACAAATATAACATCTTTATCGTTCTCTTTCGCGTACCTTATGATTTCTTTCCAAATAAATAAATCGCCATATTCATTGTCTTGTTTTTGGTTTCCGTCACAGTACCCAGGCGGAGTTTTCGTTTTATACCTCGACTCGCCCTCCTTTTTAATTTTATCTATGTCCTCATTATAAAAGCCTTCTCCTACTTTACCGTCGAAGAATAACATCAGTTTATCGAGGATGTCATCTTCTGATGGATCAACTATCCTTCTATCGAAATTATTTTGGTTTGCAATCCATTGATCGATGTCGTTCTGGTATTAGTATATAAATAGCTCAAGTTGAAATGAGACATCCCCTGTGATCAATGTTATGATATAGCTGATCTTAAAGGAGGATCCATCATGTCACGCAAGAGCCAACAACACGATAAGCAGTTTAAACTTGACGCCCTCAAGTACGTCCGCGAACATCCTGACCTCACTCAGGAAGAATGCAGCAAGAACCTGGGTATCGGCCTCAGCACCCTTCAGCGTTGGAAGAGCCAGTTCGAAGAAAACGACGGTGATATCCCCACACGCGGCTCCGGTAACTACTCTTCCGATGAGCAGAAGGAAATCGCACGTCTTAAGCGTGAGCTCCGCGATGCCCAGGACGCCCTCGATGTCCTAAAAAAGCCATCAGCATTCTGGGAAAAACTGACAACCGCCATTTACACAGAGGTTGCAGCCAAGATAGAGGCATCCAAAGTCACAAAACGCCGTGTCTCCGTCTCCGGAATGCTGAAATACCTGGGCGTTTCCCGCTCCGGCTACCGAGCCTTTACTAAGCACAAGCCATCAGCTACTCAGCAGCGAAAGGACGCCATCAAGCAGAAAATCCGGGAGATCTATGATAGTTCCAAGCAGAACTACGACGCTCCCAAAATCGCCGCCGAGCTCCGCAATTCCGGTGAAAAGATATCGGATCGTACCGTTGGCAAATACATGCGCGAGATGGGCATCCGCGCCCAATGGACAAAGCCATGGACTGCCACCACAAAGGATTCCGACTTTTCCAAGGAACTGCACAACGTATTGGACGAACAGTTCAATCCGGAACGTCCCAACGCCGTCTGGTGTACCGACATCACATACATCTGGACTATCGCCGGATTTGTCTACCTTACCAGTATCATGGACCTGTATTCCCGGAAAATCATTGCCTGGACCCTGTCCAATAACATGGAGGTCTCCTGCGTGATCGATACGGTTAATAAAGCAAAAGCACGCCGTAATACCGATTTGCCGTTGATTTTGCATTCTGATCGCGGTAGCCAATACGTTTCAAAAGCATACCGCGAAGCAACAGAAAGGTTCCAGCTCAGCTACAGCCATAAAGGCTATCCCTACGATAATGCCTGCATTGAATCTTTTCATTCACTGATTAAGCGCGAATGGCTTGACCGCTTCAGAGTCGAAGGCTATGACCATGCCTACAGGCTTGTTTTCGAGTATATAGAAACCTTCTACAATACCGTCCGCATCCATAGTCATTGTGACTTCATGTCACCTAACCAATTCGAGAAACTCTACGCCCGTATTGCGGCTTGATACTTTAAAAGTTGTCTTTGGCAGAACAATCCTTTGTTCTGCTTGATTACACATGCCATGGCTAAGAACCATGTCAATGGGGCGCTCTGCGCCGGTCTAAGCCCCTGCCATTGACTTGGATCGCAGGCCGTGGCACCCAAATGAGGCATATCATCACAGTGAGATTTTGGAACTGTCAATATAAGTATAGTATCTAAACCCCCATACATTATCAGGCTGCCATTGCCACCTCCATCTGATAGGTTCTGTAAGCAGCGGGAGGAAATCCGTTCGGATTTGAAGTATGGATCCTGACTTTGTTGTAATAAGTGAATACATACCTGAATATAATCGTTGCTACCTCAGATCTCTGCATTCGGTATGTCGGGATACGGTATAGCAGTTCCTTTTTCAGCGTAGCGAAGAAGCTCTCCATGCGTGCGTTATCGTAGCAGTGATCTACGCCACTGAGACTTTGGGTAATTCCTTTGGACTTGAGTGTCTCCTTGAATTTATCGCTGGTATACTGGCTTCCCCTGTCGCTGTGCAGGATTGCGCCTCGTATTGGATATCTTCTGGCTGCAGCTTTTACTGTATCGATACACAGTTCCTTCTTCATGTTGTCACGCATCTGCAGGGCCAGAATTTCCCCGCCGAAGCAGTCCAGTATTGGAGAAATATACAGCTTGCCATCCTCACACTGTATCTGTGAGATATCAGTGAGCAGCTTGGTAAAAGGCTTACCTGCCGTGAAGTCCTGCTTGATCAGATTCTCTTCCTCCTGGACTTCAGTGGTAGCCTTTGTAAAACCTTCCGGCCTGCGTTTCCGTTCATGGATCAGATTCAGTTCACGCATAAGCCTTGTCAGCCTCCTTTTGCCGACTTTCAGTCCCTTGTTAAAAAGAGCTATCTTCATGCGTGGAACGCCATAATTATCATTAAATGGTGATTCATCAATGATTTCCATGATTGCAGCCGAAAGAACAGTATCCTTGCCAGGCTTATCCAGGTTCTTTATATATTTGTAGTACCCGGCTTCACTGACATTTAACACGCAGCACATAACACTGACAGGCCATCTGCCTTTTCTAGACTTAATATATGCGTAGCGAAAATGTGCTTTTATTTCCTTCGGCTTTCTGCGAAAAACCCAAGGCGTCTTTGAGAATCTCATTTGCACGTTTTGTCTCTCGCAATTCGGCTTCAAGCTCCTGGATCCTTCTATCCTTTTCATCGAGAGGTTCACGCTTGTTGCCGCTGCCAACAAAGGCTGATTCGCCTTCAGCTCTGCGGATGGAACGCCATTCAGCGAGTGTATAGTAAGGAATTCCCAGCTGCGATGCAGCTTTACGGACTCCTATTTCGTCAGAAAGCTTAAGGGCTTCCAACTTGAAAGTATTGTCATATTTCATAGTCTCACCAGTCCTTTCATGGATATATTATCATGATAGTTTGGTGAGTTTACAGACTCTACTTATATGCTACATCTCCAACACTCATATTACGAAGAAAACAGAGGGAATGCAAATCCTTTTTGCATCCCCCCTGCCAAAGTATTCAGAACTGAAACTTTGTTAACCTGCCCGCTTTCCGGGCTTTATTCACTTCTTCTGTTCTGCGATCGCGCCGGCGATCTTAGCCGCGAGCTCCGCGTTGTTGATAAGGAAAGCTTTCTGGGATTCCACGCTGTCGGGACCCAGGTATTCCTTGATCCTTCCCATCATGTAGCCCGTGATGGCCTTGCCCATGACATGGTTCTTCCTGACGTCCTCCATCGCCTCATCCACCGCTTTTTTGGTGAGGACCGGATCGAGCTCGTATTCCTTGGGCACAGGATTGACAACCAGCACGCCGCCCGGTATGTCCATGACCTCCTTGATGTGCATGATCTCCGCCAGTTCTTCCGGGGTATCCATGCGGTAGGTGAGACGGAATCCGCTGCCGCGCACCATATACTCGGGCATTCTGTCAGTGCCGTATCCGACAACAGGAACTCCAACCGTCTCGAGGTATTCCATAGTGAGTGAGAGATCCAGAATGGGCTTTGTTCCGGAACATACCACCATGACCCTGTTCCTTGCAAGAGACTCCAGATCCGTGGAGATATCCATTGTCTTCTCCGCGCCGATCTGAGCGCCTCCGATACCGCTGCCGCTGGCAACCGGCAGTCCCACCATCTGCGCCGTCTTGACCGCTGCGGCAATCGTCATGACGCCGTCCTGCTTCTTGGCCAGCAGGATCGGGATGTCCCTTGCGGACGCCTTGAAGATCGATCCGCGTTTCTGCTCAAGATAGAGGATCTCGTCATCGCTCAGCCCCACATGGATCTGTCCGTTCAAAATAGCGGCGAAGGCAGGTACCGCCCCGTTCTCTCTGACGACATTCCTCATGCGGTACGCGAACTCGGCGATCCCGGGCTAGATCATGCCGCCGAAGGTAGCCGCGCTCTCGATGACGACCACAGGTCTGCCTTCCTTCATGGCGTCCGCCACCTCTTCGGAGAACACGATGTAGTCGTCCTTCCCGCTTCTGAGTTCCACCTCGTGACCTTCGACTTTATCCGGCGTATCCGGCGCTATGGCCTCCTCGTGGACTGTAGAGAACATATCCACGAAATCCATCCAGGCCTCGATATCATATCGGATATCGGGCGAAGCCACAAGTTCGCCCTCCGCGTCGAGCAGATAGCTCGAAGCCGGCTCAGGAGTGCTGTCCTGCGCGGAATCTTCCTCCTCATCCCAGCCGCTGTCCGCAAAACGCTCCGTCTCAATGCCTACCCATCCGTTCGCGAAGACATAGAGACTGCTGACCCACTCGCGGGTCCCCGACAGGACGCTCTCTATGCTGTAGGTCATCTCCTCATCTTTAGCGAAAAATTCCTGAATATTCTGCTGCACATCCTCCCGGGTCAGGCCCATCCTGCTGCTGTGGGAGGTCCTGCACGCCAGAGTAGCGCCGCTTAGAACGACGTATTCTCCGCCGTCGACAAAACTGCAGATCTGCTCAAAGAAAGCCCGGTCCTCCATAAGCGTCAGAAAGATCTCCGCCGGAATATAGGACGTATCTCCGTTCTCTGCCGTCCAGGCCGCGAACTGCGCTTGCGTATCCACTGAGGCAAGATTCATCAGCTCTTCCACCGTAAAGGGAG
>ODAI010466680.1_pt1 | contig 19531 bp, 20 predicted proteins | sample 1539321 | NCBI WGS metagenome assembly ODAI01 (sample SAMN02144231, study PRJEB22623) | gut metagenome | biome: sheep rumen | host: Ovis aries | place: New Zealand
GACCTCCCAATGAGATAAATGGCTAAAATGACTTTTTCAGCTTTTTCATGTGAGTGATTTTAGTCAATTATCTCATATGGGAGGCACAGTTTAAATACACCGTATTATTTACCGCTTACGAATTAATCAACATGCCCTAGCTATCTTGTTTAAATTTCTCCACCAAAAACAGCAGGCGCGATTTGTATTCCGAACTAAGGCTTTTGAAAAGCTGAAGCATGACCTGCTCATCTTTGTCTTCATGACGTTCATCCCCCAGCAACCAGTACAAGCTGACATTCTCTATGCTGGCTATGCGGACAAGGCCGTCTGTATCCGGCTGACCGGAACCACGCAGCCAGCCCATGAGCGTATTTCTTGTTACGCCCAGCCGTTTGGCATACTCCACCTGTGTCATTTTGTGGTTTTGGTCTTTGGCACGTTTCCACAATTCGTTAATCCGTTCATGGAACTTATTCTTCCAAACCATAGATCCTGCCACCCTTACGCCATAGTCACTTCATGCGCTGCCTTCCAACGCTTCACCAGCCTTGCGGCCAAATTTACAGAAGCCTTTATGCCGAATTTTTCTTCGAGCATATCCGCCACCGCCTTATTGGTACTGTATTTGCCGGTATCCAGCTCCGCCCACACCTGCTCCTCGATGCCCTCGGTCTTCCTCTTCCGCCCGGACCCTGGCTTGATAGCAAAAAGCTCTGAGGTTGGCTCCTGCTCTTCCATGGTCTTCCGCAGAGCGCGGACACTCCTGATGCACATGCCCGTAAGCTCCACAATCTCCTCATTGCCCATGCCCGCCACCAGGAGCAGCATGGCAGCCGCCCGTCTGGAGAGAGTAGTCGGCATCAGTGTGCCAAGAAATTCCATGGTGGCAGGTACCCAGGCATCGAATTCGCCGGTATAGTTGTAGATGATTTTATGCCGTCCGGCTCTGCTTTTGTACTTCTCCATATACTCCTCCTTACGCGCTGCCTCGCAGCCAACACCAAAGCGCATTCTTCGTCACTCTGACCCTGACGGCGTACTCAGCCTGCGTCATCTTGCAGTCCAGGCCTTTGACTGTTCCAACAGCTCGTTTGTACAGTTCGTGGAACTTGTTTTTCCAAATCATAGCTTAATTTCTCAAGATACCCCTTGCATCTGCCGTATTGACACCATTTCTCCATTCGCCATAATATATTCCCATGTGTTCACTCATCCTACAAATACCATCTTGGAAAAGGATCAACTTCATGTGCAAAATCGACACTGAGGCTAAAGCCTATTTCTCAAATATAAACTCCGCGCTGGCCTGGGGGCAGCCATGCAATTCATGAAACATCAAAATGATGAGGTTATGAGTTGGATGGAGAATAAAGGAAATCTAGCCGCAGACCGCGCTACAGTCGATTTTATTCGTACCGTTACAGGAGCCCTGCTTTGAAATTGATGAAAAGTAACTGTTCAGTAGCCGCATGATATTCCATCAGGGTCTATCTCTGGTGTACATTTCCAATCACCTCGAAAAATTTATGAAGAAGTTGATTTTGTTCGACATAATATGTAGCTTTGTAGTCTGAAAAATACTGAAGGAGGTTAGCAACATGCAATCGATAGATATGGAGTTTGTGCAAAATTTGCTTGCCTCTTTTCAAGAGCTTCAACGTTCCCACGCAGCTTTGCAAAAGCGGATGGCTGATTTTGAGGCCATGGCAACTGCCAAATTTGAAGCCTACGAAGCGGAACTCGCCAAGAAGGACGCTGTCATCGCTTCTCTCAGGGCTAAGATCGCCAAACTGGAAGCTGAACTTGAAAGATACCGGGAGAAAGATAAGACCAACAGCAGCAATAGCAGCATGCCTCCATCCAAGGAAAAGACCAAGGTTGCGCACAAGGGCAAAACAAGGGAAAGTCTGGCAAGAAGCAAGGCGCGCAGCCATGGCATAATGGTTCTGGCCTCTCCTTGCCGTCCCATTATGACCGCGAGGAAATTTCATCTCTGACACCGAAGCCCTGCCATGCCTGCCCTGCAAGGTTCCTTTGTTCCGGACTTTCTTGTTCGCGTGTGCGTGAAACCAGATATGAGGTTGATGTAACCGTCCAGGTAGTGCTGCATAAATATGAGCAGTTGGAATGCCTTTGCCCGCGCATGGAAAATGCCAGCCTCTGCGGGACGTTCCCGGAAGGAATAAAGGCTACAATGCAATACGGGCAGGAAACCAAGGCTCTGGCAGCGTCCCTTCTCAACGAAGGAGCCGTATCCGTTATACGCGCACATGATATCTTGAGTGCGCTTGCCGGAATGCCGGTCAGCACTGGCAGCATAATTGCGTGGAACTGCGGGCTGGCTGATGACCTGAAGGAAGTGCGCACAGAAATCCGGGATGCGCTTCTTCAAGAGCCTGTTTCTCATAATGATGAAACAAGCATGAACGTCGATGGTAAGAACTGGTGGGTTCATGTTGCGTGCAACAGCATGCTGACATACATGACCGTCAATAGAAGAAGGGGGTATGAGGGCTAGCGTCAGCAGACTTCCTGACACAGTACGCAGGCATATCCGTATCTGATTGCTGGGCGACATACAATATGTTCGGCAAGCTTTCCGGCCATGGCCGATGCTGCGCCCATATACTGCGGGAACTGCAGAAGGTAATTGACACCCGCTCAGAACTTGTATGGGCCAAATATCTGCAGCAGACACTGCTGGATATGAAGGCTGCCAAGGAGCGGGCGATAGCCAAAGGAAAGAAGGGATTAAGAAGATCCACTATATCCTAAGCACAGCAAAAAAGCACGGCACGAATGTAATGGTAGCTTTACGGCTGGCACTTTCAGGCAGGGCCTGGGAAGCCATTGGTGGTGTATGCTACTGAACAGTTACAAATCAACTATATGAAAAATACAGCATCGTGTAAGTCATGTCCCGCCTAGTGAGGCATTTTGTCAACTCACTTCTCAAGACGCCTGCCAGTATTTCGACCAAGTAATGCTGATCAGCGAACATTGTTAAAGCTGATGAATAGTTACATCAAATTTCCTTTTCATTTGTAACAAGACAACATTCTCCTATTGGTAAGTGAACATATCTGACATTAGTCGTAATACTGTGCTCTTGCAGTATTTCGACAATGTCATGAACAAACATTCGCTCTGTTGCTCCATCTGCTTTTTCTATAAGAATTACAAAATCATTTTCAAGCAAATCACCAATATACATACCTATATCCGCGTATGGTACGTCCCCCCCCCGTGGACAATGTTGAATCAACATATGGAATTTAACATTATCAACTATTTTTTTAGTATTCTTAAAACAACAATACCTCTGATTTCCTTTTTTTGCTTCCAGCAAAGGAGAGATGTATACTTTTGTTTTGGCGAATACTGTAGGACATGCTGCAAGAAAAGATTTACTGTATTGATAATCTTCATCAATAATGATGTGTTTTGCCCCAGTATGCTCTGCATATTGAGCGATTAGTTTGGTACTCTCTCCTAAACCAAGTTCTAGAACAGCAGTCGGTTTGTATTCTCGTAAAATTAGTTGTAATTCCACCATCTCTCTCCAAGGTAAAGCATGATGATCGTAAAGAGATATACTCCCCATCTTTGTCCACTCATTTTCTTTTAAAAATTTACAGCATTCATCATACCAGTAAACATCACCTGGAAGATGTGATTCATTCTCGTTACATAATACAGAAATCCCTGGAAAAGTATTCTCATATAAAGAAATCTTTTTCTGACATACCTTATATTCTCTATATATGTCTAAAATTCTTTTTGTTTGTGTGGTAAAAAATTCATCATTCAAATCGATATAGCTTAACCTTTTATCATCAAGAGGTAAAATTTTATCAAACATGACTCGATGGAAATTTAAATTAAAAAAACCACCATTAAAGAATCGTTCAGCAGTTTCATTTATAACTACATCAGGACGCAATTGCTCAATAATGCTTATATCAAACAGATTAGCCTGCCAAAAGAAATACAATTCTTCAAAATAGTGTGCCACTGTTTCAATAGCAATATATGTATATGAATCCCCAAATATCACAGCTCTCTTACCATTTTTATTAATTGACTTATAATGAAGAAACGCTCCTGTATTGATAACTTTATTATCAGATACCAACTCTACATCACAAGTACGAATCAATTTCTGATACTTGCATCTTCTTGGCGGCGTATATTTATTTCCTAAATCACCAATTTTGACATCCTCAACCATATCCCCCTTAATTTCAATCTTGGCTTTCAAACCTAACCTGTCAGATATTTCATTATACACAAGCATACATGCAAGATCTGTCCAATGTGTATCCGTTTTATAATAAAGAGTATACTTATTTTTATTCGCCTGTAACAATTCCAATGGATAAAATACAGTATCAGGAAAATTATCTCTCATATATATAGCAGATCTATTATCAGATATTTTTATATTTGCAGGTAAAAATTCACTAGCAAAAACCTCCTTATTAGGTGCTATCAAAAATAGATATTCAAAGCCATATACATCTGACAATCTTTTTATCTTATCAATGTTTTCCCGAATATTAAACCAATCTATTTTCGTAGCAGGAATTTGTCCTTGTACTTGTTTTAACACATTATTTGTATCATTATCCAAAAATAACGAGCCTGTGAAAGAATCTCTGTAAATTAACTTCCCTCTCGAAGTCATGAGGTCTTCTATGATACAATCTTAATCATAGGAGGCCTTTTACTATGGCAAAGCAGAAAAAAGAAGTTCACAAAGTACAGATGACCGAAGGAAAGCGTGCTATTATCCAGAAGCTGTTCCAGGAGTATGACATCGAAAGTACCAGCGACATCGAAGATGCACTGAAGGACCTGCTCGGTGGCACCATCAAGGAGATGATGGAGACTGAGATGGAAGAGCACCTCGGTTATGGTAAATCTGAGCGTTCCGACAGCGAAAATGCTCGCAACGGCTACAAGTCAAAGACCCTGAACAGTAGCTATGGAAATTTCAAGATTGACGTTCCACAAGACCGTCAGTCCACTTTTGATCCGCAGGTAGTCAAGAAGCGCCAGAAGGACATCTCCGGCATCGACCAGAAGATTATATCCATGTATGCAAAGGGAATGACCACAAGGCAGATTTCCGAAACTGTCAAAGACATCTACGGCTTTGAGGCTTCAGAAGGCTTTATTTCCGATGTGACGGACAAGATATTGCCAAAGATTGAGGAATGGCAGCATCGGCCCCTTGCCAGCATCTACCCTGTAGTCTTCATTGATGCAATTCACTTCTCAGTACGCCAGGACAATATTGTCAGCAAGCTGGCTGCATATGTCGTTGTAGGCATAAATGAAGATGGCTTAAAGGAAGTGCTGTCCATAGAAATTGGCGAAAATGAGAGCAGCAAGTATTGGCTCACCGTCCTGAACAGCCTGAAGAACCGTGGGGTTCAGGATATCCTTATCCTCTGCTCTGACGGGCTTGCAGGGCTCAAGGAGGCCATTGCTGCAGCCTTCCCCAAGACGGAGCACCAGCGCTGCATTGTCCATATGGTACGCAATACTCTTAAGTATGTAGCCAACAAGGACATGAAGGATTTTGCCAAAGACCTTCGCTCTATCTACACTGCACCGGATGAAAAGACCGCCATCAAGAGGCTGGAGGAAGTGGACAAGAAATGGACGCCTCATTATCCCGCAGCTATGAAGCGGTGGCACGACAATTGGGACGTCATAACGCCAATCTTCAAATTTTCCACCAGTGTCCGTACTGCCTTTTATACTACTAACGCCATTGAGAGCCTTAATTCCTCATACCGGAAGCTGAATCGGCAGAGGAGCGTTTTCCCTAGTTCTCAGGCTCTTCTCAAGGCTCTTTACCTGGCTACATTTGAGGCCACTAAAAAATGGACCGTGCCGATAAGGAACTGGGGGAAGGTAAGGGGAGAACTGTCAATAATGTACCCTGATAGACTGCCAGCTTGATGTCCATTGACCATCATAGAAGACCCTATTTACAGAGTTTGCTTCACAGGCTCGTGTAATCATTTTGCATGATTATCACATCCTTTCTAGGAATTACTTCAATGTTTTGATGTTTTGGTATTTGATATGGGAGGGACGGGATTATAGCGGTATTGCTTGATGTACTCTTGAATTGATTCTTCAGGAATATGCCATATAGGGCTACCTTCATACTTATAACCATAAATAATACCACTGTTAAGCAGATGATAGACATAACCTTGACTACAACCTAGTATCATAGCTGCTTCATAAACATTTAAAATTTTTTTGTCAATTACCATAATTTACAACTCCTTTCCGTTATGATTATGTTAGATTAAGATTGACACTTTTGTATAATTTTTTGATGAAGAAAGATTGTCCAACATGATTGAAGATGCAACATAACATTTCTATGAATTTAAATACAGTAAAAAGTGTGAAAAACTCCTTTTTCAGACATATATTATTATCTAAATAATAAATACTTGTGTTTATTATTTTGGCCCTGCCATACAATTCTTTGTATGAGGAGCATAGATAGTATTTGTCTGAAAAGGAGAGGATTACAATGAAGCAAGGTCGCACACTTCAGGAACTGGGAGAGGAGCTTACTCGTCAGAGGTTAGCAAGGAGGGATTTTGTAGCTGATACCAGAAGTCTGGAAATGGAAAGCAGCAGCAGTGGTTCTGTATTGTCTGTCTTTCTGGACAATGACCGTCATGAGTATGGTGTAAATCCACTGGCTCATCAGCAGATTGCCACAAGGCTGGGCATACCTTATCGTTATTACCAGAAGATGCAGGAGGAAGACCCTGCACTGCTGGATGAGAATGTGAACTCTTGGCTTCAGAAGTCACCGGAGCGTCGTATGATTCGTGTACTGGATGGCAAGGTAAGGGCCTTTCTGTCTGACCGTTACCGTCGTTTGGACAATCTGGAGCTTTGTGCCACCGTTCTCCCTGTCATTAAGGAAATGAAAGGTGCTTCCATCGAATCATGTGAGGTTACAGTTACACATCTCTATCTGAAGGTCATAAATAAGAAAATGAAGGCAGAGGTGGCCGTTGGTGATGTGGTACAGGCAGGGTTTGTCATTTCCAACAGTGAGGTAGGCCTTGGCAGCCTCAAGGTAGAGCCTTTGATATTCAGGCTGGTATGCAAGAACGGCTTAATCTGCAAGGACTATACCCAGAAGCGTTATCATGTTGGCCGTCAGGCCGATGGCAATGAGTCGGAAGCCTATGAGCTTTACTCTGATGAAACCTTGAAGCAGGATGACAAGGCATTCTTTATGAAGGTGGCAGATACAGTACGTCATGCTGTGGATGAGACTAAGTTTATGATGACGGTGGACAAAATGAAGGAGGCTATGGGGATTCCTATGGAACATGACCCTGTGAAGGAGGTGGAGCTTTTGGCAGATAAGTTCCTGCTTACCCAGAATGAACGTGGTGATGTTTTACGTCAGTTGTTTATGAATGGTGATAGCAGTCGTTACGGATTGGTAAATGCAGTTACGGCAGCAAGTAAGCTGGCTCCTGACTATGAGAGGGCTACTGAGCTTGAACGTATTGGAGGGGAAATCCTTTCCATGTCAGTCCCCAAGGGGCTGCTTCCCAGTAGCAAGATCAGGAACATAACTCCTGCCAGGGAACTGATAACAGCATAAGTTTAAACAGATGAGGCGTTGCACTTCGGTGCAACGCCTTTATTTATGTCCAAAAATAGATTCAAGAGGAGGAAATGATTATGGAAATCAAGGCCAAGATTGAAATGAACAAGAAAAATATTTGGCAGGCTGTGGAGGATTACAGGAAGCACACCAGAGAAAAGGATGTGCTAGATGACATCTCAGAAAAATTTGTTTCCCGGCTGGCCAAGGACAATGCCTATGCCAAGAGGGAGCTTAGGACCCTTTTCCGTATGTCCCCTGTTTGGGATGAAAGCCTGGATGCCTTGGTTATCAATGGTACCCGTACCCATAACCCTGACTATGCTAGGGTACAACAGCTTGCAGAAGATATTCTTTTCCCTGCCCAGCAGATAATGAACCTTGAAGATGTGGAACTGCTGAATTGTGCTATTAGGTTTTTCACCCATCCCAAGGAGAACCCTGAACCTGCTATTGAAGCTATGGAGAAGATTGCTCCCAAGGCCTATGCCCCTCGTAAGAAGCGCAGCCGTATCTTCCATGCTCTTTGTGATGCTTTGGGGGTAGCGGATAATAGGGCTGGAAGCAATTTCCAGAGGCTCTATGCCCAGTTTGCTGATGAGATTTCTTCAAGGAAGATTGACTTCAAGCTGTATGTATCCTTGAATCCTGCCCATTTTCTGACCATGAGTAATCCCAAGGTTGATATGAGAGGGGATACTTTGACCAGCTGTCACTCCCTGAACTCTACTTCCTATAGCTACAACAATGGCTGTTCCGGCTATGCCAGAGACAATTATACTTTCATAGCTTTTGTGGCAGCTGACCCGGATACGCCGGAAACCCTTAACAATCGTAAGACTGCTCGTCAGATTTTTGCCTATAAGCCTAGTAATGGTCTCTTGCTCCAGAGCCGTCTTTACAATACGGAGGGTGGTACCTGTGGGGCACAGGCTGATTCCAGGCTTTATCGTGACCTGATTCAGAGGGAGCTTTCAGACATTGAAGGGGCACCAAACATTTGGAAAACCTATACCTATGTCAACAACAGCAAATGCAGCATAGGTGCTGGAACTGGCTTTGGTGGTTATACCGACTGGTTATACAAGGAGTTTAATGCCAAACTCAGCATCCGTATTGACCATGAAGAAAATTTTGAGTCCTTCAATATTGGCACCTATGGTCTCTGTATTCAGTGTGGTGAAGAAATCGACAAGTGGCTCTATTGCTATGACTGTAATGACAGTTACTATGAGGAGGATGAGGATGAAGACAGGTGTGAGGCCTGTGGGGATTATTTTTCAAGCACCTATCAGGTCATAGACAGTCATGGTCATGAAACTTATGTCTGTGCTGGTTGCCGGGATCGTTTGTATGCCTATTGTGATGAGTGCCATGTCTATTATCCCAAGGCTGATGTGGTGGAAGTAGCTGACGAATTCCGTATCTGTCCCTCCTGCCTGGGAAGCTACTATGCAAAATGCCCTGATTGTGGCAAGTATTTCCTCAAGGAAGAACTTCAGGATGGCCGTTGTGCAGTTTGTGCAGCTAAATCCAAGGAGAACGGCAAGGAGGTGGCAGCATGAAAGCCTTGGAGACATTCTTGAAACCTACCCAGAGCCAACTCTTTAACCAGCTTCACAAATTGTACAGGGATAAGGCTATCTGCAGTAAGGGGAATTACCTTCTGGTGCAGGGAGAGGTGCCGGTGCTTTTGGTGGCCCATCTTGATACTGTCCATGAAAAACCAGTAAGAACAATTTGTACCAGTCAGCAGGGAAATATCCTTATGTCTCCCCAAGGTGTAGGAGGTGATGACCGCTGTGGGGTATATGCTCTGGTGAATGCTTATGAAATGTCAGACAGCAAACCCTGGCTGCTTTTTACCTGTGATGAAGAGACTGGAGGCAAGGGGGCAAGGGCCTTTGCTGATGACTATGAGGATGGCAAACTCCCCAATACACTGGGGCTGATGAAGATGATACTGGAAGTTGACCGTCGTGGACATCAGGATGCTGTCTACTATGACTGTGGTAATGAAGAATTTGAGGCCTACATAGCCAGCAAGGGTTTCCAGACAGAATATGGCACCTTCAGTGATATTTCCGTTATTGCTCCTGTAATTGGGGTAGCAGCTGTCAATCTGTCAGCAGGGTACTACAATGCCCACACTCTCCATGAGTTTATTGACAGGAGGCATATTAATGCCACCTTGGAGAAGGTGGTGGAAATAATCGAGGAAGCATCTCAGGAGGATTTTCCTCAGTATGAGTATGTGGAGGCCTTTTGGGACTTGCTCGACTATTATGGAAACATTGGGCTGCCAAAGAATTTACCGGGGAAGTTCAAAGATGTTTACGATGCCTTGTTGGATTTCTACCATCCCAAGGAACTGGACAGCTATCGTAAGACCTATGGGAATTCTGTGCTGAATGAGTTGTATGCTGCTGTGTATGGAGGTTGTTGAGGGAGGAATAGCTATGCCGGCAACCATGTTTGTATGCCCTGATGGTGTCAGGTTTCCTATCCGGGAATGCCTTGATTCCTGTAGGAAGAAGGAGCGTTGTATGTTTCTGCCCACCCTTAGGGCTGTGGCAGAGTCTCTTGATCGTGGTATTGAGGAGGCTACTGTTACTGAGCTGATAGCAGGGGTCAGGGAAACATATTTGAAGAAAACCACATCCTATGCCGTTGATCCCCAGAGTGTCCTTTATTCTCTCCATGGTCAGGCTGTCCATGCCATACATGAAGGGCATACCTTTGGAGAGATTCTGGGTGAGGTAAGGCTCAGTGACAAGGTAACCAGTGGCAAGTTTGATTTATATGGAAAAATAATTGATGAGGAGGAAGGTGTGCTGGGGGATATAAAAGTGACTAGTTCCTACAAGATTGCCAAAGCATTGGGAATCTATAAGGTGGATGTGCATACAGGGGAAGTATATAAGACTGGAGCTAAAAAGGGACAGCCTAAAACCAGAAAGGAATTCAGGTATGATGGTGTACGTCATGTATGGGATTGGGCTGTTCAGCTGAACTATTATAGGTTGTTGCTGGAGGAGGCTGGCTTTCAAGTAAACAGGATGTTCATCCAGGCTATGTGCAGGGACAACAGCCTACGTACTGCCGCTGAACGTGGTGTCATGAAGTCTGTCTACATTATACCTATCAATCGTATCAGCAATCGTTGGCTTGAACGGTACTTTGGCAAGAAGTCAGAGCTTCTGCATAAGGCCTTGGAAGAAAAGAGGATGCCTGTTCCTTGTACTATGAAAGAATCCTGGGGAGGGAGGAAGTGCCTTGAATATTGTGAGGTAGGAGAAAAATGTCCACAGGCACAGGAAATTGCCCTGCTGAAGGAGCAGAAGGCTATATAAGCAAGATGGTTGATATCAGTGTTCATAGATAAAGAGGTTGTGAACCGTTATATTATGGAGGGAAACATCATGGCTAGAAAGGCTTCAGAAACAAAGGAGTTGACAGTTACTGCTGCCAAGGGGTATCTGGTGCTCAAAGGATTTGATTTCAGCAAGGCTATTGCTGAGGAGATGGAGGGCTTGACTGCTTTCTTTGAGAGGATCAAGATGCCGTCTGGGGACACTACGGTATTTCAGGTTCCTTCAGATAATCCTGATGAACCGGAGTTGGTTAGGGAGATTACAGCGGTCATACTCTATCATCACCCTATTCGTGCTTACTTCAAGGAAAAGTATACTGGTGCAACAGTACCGCCTGATTGTGGCAGTCTTAATGCTGTTGAGGGCCACGGTGAGCCGGGTGGCATCTGCGAGCATTGCCAGTACAATGTCTTCGGCTCCGGGGAGAATAATGCCAAGGCCTGCAAGGAACGCAGGAGGCTCTACCTCCTGCTTGAAGGGGAACTGTTCCCTGTGATGCTGTCCCTTCCCACTGGCTCCCTGAAGGAGTTTGGCCGCTATATTATGCGGTGCCTGTCCAAAGGGTATAAGACAAATGCTGTTGTCACCAGGATAACCTTGGCTAAAGCCACCAACAAGGGTGGTATTGCCTATGCAAAGGCGGTATTCCGTATGGTGCGTGAGATGACGGAAGACGAAATCCCTTTGATAGCTAAGATGTCTGAGCAGGTTAAGGAGATAAGCCAGAGTGTGGGATTTGAGGGTGCTGAGCCTGTAGAGGCAGATGTTTCGGCTGTGGTGGATAGCGAAGAAGATGATTACCACAAGACAGCTTAAGAGATAATTAGGGGGGCAGGGAGGGGGGCTTCCCTGCCGTTCCCCACAGTTTGAGCGTTCAAATTTCATAATTATGGCCTAATCTGTGGGCTTTAGGCACTGGTTTCCCCATTTTCCCAATTTCCCCAAAAATAAACACCTCATAAAGCCTTGAAATATAAGGGTTCTTCTGTGTTTGTATTTTTGGGGAAAAGGGGAAACAGGGAAATGCGGTAGTACAGTGCTGGGGGAAAGGTATGGTGGTTGCTTGCTACGCGCTATATAAATTTTTAAATTGTGTCTACATATAAATAAATTGTAGACACAGGAGGGAAAATAAATGAAAAACAATAGTGGAAAGGAACAAAAAAATGATATGGTGCGTATTAGAATTTCAGAACAGGAGAAACAAAAGATACTTAGGGAAGCAGAGGCTGTAGGTATGAACCTATCTCAGTATATTATGCATTGTACGCGTCACAAGCAGATCATCATAGTTGAAGGTGGTGCCCAATTAGCCAGTGAGGTCTATCGCTTGAACCAAACACTTAACCAAATGATAGGTAATCCGGATGTGCCTGTCCAGGCGTTAAGAGAGGCTGCAACTGGTGGCTTAAGAGCAATCAAGGAACAAGCTTCGATGATAGGAAGGAGGGAGTCAGATCATGTCAATCCTGAAATTTGAAAATAGAACGCCAAGGACTATGGAAGATATGCACAGATATATGAAGAATGCCGAAAAGACGGGTGATAATGGTGTTTTTGGCATTGGTGTTAACCCCTGTGCACCTGTACAGGAGATGCAGTTTGTGCAGGATGTCTACTACAGGGAGGAACTAACTCACCCTTATGTTCAGGTCATTCTTAGCTTCGACAGTGATATGGCTCTGGATTCATTGGAAGTGAGGGACATAGCCATGGAGGTTGGGCAGCTTCTTGTTACCGATGAGCGCCAGGTGTTTGGAGCAATCCATTACTATGGTACGGAGAATGTGCATTGTCACTATATGATTAACTATGTGGGAATTGATGGCAAGCTGTATCGTCAAGGGTATCATGTTAATTACTATAAGAGGCTTGTCAATGCGGTCATGAAAGCGCATGGCCTAAGGCCTGTTAAGGTGTTGGTGAGTCCTCCGTTCATAATAAGGGTATGAAGTATAGCTGGTGCTGCAAGAGCAGCACCAGTTTTTTATAGTGTGCCATTAAATGTTATTGACACAGTTAGTGATACGAGGTATAATTATTAATAATAGTAGGGAGGGAGATAATATCGTGGAAAGTGTATGCAAAAGTCACAGTTTAAAATTGGTCAATAGGCAGAGTGTAAGGGGGAAGCGGCCTGAATTACGGAAAGCGCTTGGTAGTAAGTCTGGCTACATTTTGCAGGGGAGTTCAGATAGTACTATTATTGTAGCAATACCGGATTTTGAAAATGGAAGGATAACATTAGCAATTGATGTGCCAGCAATTGAGAATAAAGGGGGAGAAATACTTAATCGAGATGAAGAGTATAGAGAAATATCTTTAGGTGCTGATGCTTTTCGAGCTCTGATAGATATTGTTGTAGAGAACAGTGGTATGGAACTTGTTTCGGCTAGGAATAAAGGTGGACGGCCCTCTAAATATTCCCAAGAGGATGCAGAGAGAATTACGACATTGAAAAAACAAGGGTATAGTATTCGAGAAATAGCTAAGAAAGAGGAAATGTCAACCACAACTGTTCAAAAGTTATTGAAGCAGCAGGAGTCGATGGAACTTTTGAAGGGGATAAGTTTGCCTGATGAGGATTAGAAGTTGGGCTTTAGAAGAAATGTTGATAATCATAATAGCATGAATTTAAAATGTGGACACAATTGTCTATCTTGAAAAATAAAAGAATAAAATGAAAAGGATGAGTTGAGATATGAAAGAATATCTAAAGGAAAAGAAATATTTTGACATAGATATTAGTCAAGATTTTTCTAGGTTAATCGCAAACGCAATTGAAAATAATGGTAAAGAAGAAGTTTTAAAACTTATTAAGTATATTATAACGATAGAGAGCTACAATTTCCCTGCTGCATATTTATTAGCAAAAGATGAATTAGGTGGGATTATTTTTCATGCAACCAATACAGCTGAAATGGATGATATCAAAAATATAAAAAAATATATTGGTGATGAACGTGCAGAGCAATACGTAAATTGGTTGAGAGTAGAAAATCGCAAATTGAAGGATACAATCCAAGCTATAAATGAGATGAATAGTGTTTTGCAGGAGTGCAAAGTAACGGAGATTGATTTAAAATTAGCCAATAGATGTCGTTCTTTTGTTAATAGGATGCAAGATGTTTTTGTTTATGGCCGATATACGGGAATGATGTTTTTTTATGCGTACTGGAAAGAAAATAATCAGATTAGGGAGGAAAATAAACCATGGTGGATCATTAATATGGCCAGTCCTATTATGGATGATATAATAATAGATATTGATGCTGCAGAAGATAGTACTATACAAAAAGAAAAGCGAAGGCGTGAGAATAATCATACGATTAAGGTTCACTTAAGGAATATATTTTCTATAGACGTCGATGAGCTGAATATAGATGAAAACCAATACAATAAATTATGTGATATCATCGAATCGCTAAAATATAATCTCGGTACTATAGGAGAAAATAATATAAAACTGTTGGAAGCTAAAGAGGCTAAGGAGAATTTTATAAAAAAGAAAAACTGGGATAAGTCAATGGTGAAGATGTTTGAGGAAAAGGAATGGGAAATAAACGTAGAAAGAGACAAAATATGCAGTAAAAAGGATAAGTCTAAACATGAGCAAGATATGGCACGAATTAGAATTGAAGAGAAATTGAATGAGCAAAAAAAGATTCAGAAAAAGAATGGCTGGTCTGATGATGATATTGCCACCATAAGGAAATTAAACAAAAACATCGAAGAGATACAATGCAATTCGAATCCTAAGAAGAGAAGTTCGTTGCAATTTTTTAAAATGTTTGGCAAATATAATGTAGGAGTGGGGGAGATTAGACGTCGTTACTCAAAAGAAACGTGGAGTAGAAATGGAATGCCGTTAGATTTATTTGACAATAGTGGAACAAACATACTACCATCAGTATCGCCTGAAATAACTACATATCAAAAAGTGATAGCCTCCTTTATTTATGAATTGAAAAATGCTGCATCTAATACTAAAACAGGAATGTATAAAATTTATGACGATGCTGCTTATGAAATATGGAAGTGGTATGATTTATTTCCGCGGTTGATTGAACAAGAATATATAGATCATTGGGGAGAAGGGTTAGAGGAATTTTTAAATAATGGGAAACCGATTTTTCAAATTCAAACTAAAGATAAAGGCGAATCCATGAAAAATAATATATTTTCAATACTTTTGCTAGAGTTATTGAAAATGAAATTATATAATGATGTACGTTCGACAAGATATATCGTAGATAATTCAAATGTGATAATGAAGGAATTATACGGTAATGCAAAGGAATGTTACAAGGAATTAAAGAGAATTACAAGAAATCCTTTTGTAAATATAATGGGGGTAGATGCTGCATACTTAAAGATGACATACAAAGAGTTGTATGAATATATAATTGGGAATGAAGAAATCAAACAACTGATGTTGCAATTACTTCATCATGTAGATGACTTGGAAAATGTTTTCCATAAAGCACATCTTTTGATGAGCATTATCATACATCCATGGCTGAATAGAGTTTCTATATTTCAGTTTATAACAATAATGCAATGTTGCGCTGAATCTGGCGATAGTTCTATCACCATACGGCATTATGGAATGAAACGAGGGAAAAGAAAGGTAACATTAAATACTATCATGAGACGACCGAATGATAATCGTGAAAAAGAAATAAGGTTGTTTTTGATATATCTTGCACAACGACGGAATCTGCTCAATGAAGTGTCATATCGAGAGGTTGATTTAATTGAGAAATATATTTTAGCACAACGAAAGAATGTATTGGATGATATAATGAATATAAAATGTTGGGGAGATATTAATGAAAACTTTTCCACTAAAGAAGAAGTGCCGCAAAGGCTTATATTCCAAGGAAATGAATATAAAAAAATGAATTAAATTTGTTGATATATGGCTGTTGCACTCGTTATATCCAAGGTACAATATGTAAACCTTTCGAGGTTTTGTAGCTTGAATATAATACGTGTAACAGCTTTATTTAGTTAAATGGTCATATGCAAAAGCAATATAAACAGAAAATTCATAAATATCTCACTAGATTCTTGCTGGTTAATTTGCAGTACTTTGTGGGAGACTGATTTGTGTAGGTATGTGATAATTGACTTGCCAGATGATAGGGGGGTTAAGAGATTGCTCTAGTGTAACATCTCGTTCATATGTGAAAATAATTGTTCGATATGTGGTTAGATACAAGGAAGAGGAAGGAGGCATAGCGGTGGCTATGCCGACCTATGATGACGCAGCAGATGGCCTAATATCGGGCAATTATTGCATATGTGAACGAGATGGTACACTAGCTTCGAAGTATAGTTATTTGTTAACTATGAGGGAGATAAGACATATGGAAAAGAAAAAGTATTTACCCACGGTAAATAGGAGGAGCCCCATTGTGGTAAAGCAAACGGAACTTTGTAATTTGGATGTCGCTACAAGAGAAGATATCCGAAAGACCTCGGATATGCCACATGTGGATTATACTGTATCTACTGATTGTAGGCGGTCGGTTACACCAGAAGTGTATTATGGTCAAGGAAGACAGTGCCTGGTTGGTGGGGAAGTTTATCCCCCCTTGTTAAAGTCGCTACCTTTGACCGCAAAGGAGTGCCAAGAAGGGTTAATAGTTCGTGACTGCTCAATCTACCGAATGTCGTCGAAGGGCGAATATTCGCAGGTAACAAACTTCTGTGTAGAGTTTGAAGCGCTGGTTCTGGAAGTGGATTTGCAATCCGAAATTGTGAAAATTCTAATTAAAGTTAAATGGGATAAGAGTACTATGAAAATATTGTTACCCTTAGAGAAATTTGATCAGCTTTATAGCTTGATTCATAAGAATGCTCCAGAGCTTATAGTCTATTCTCCTGTGGATAAGAATCGACAGCTATTTAATCAGCACGCAGCAAATGAATATGGAAGTGTCAAGGATACACTTAGACGGATTGTAATTCACGTTGCATCTGGATGGCGTAAAGAATTTGAGCGTATGAGATATTTCTCTTGTGAGAATGAAGATATTTTATGTGAGAATGAAGGCATCATTTATTTAGGAAAGAAAAAGGATAAAGGTAGGGGCATTTGCCTTCCACAATCAATACCGTATGCGCATTCACACCTTGCTGAGTGGTGCATTGGTTTGCTTGATTTGAGTAACCAGAATATTATGGTTCCTCTATTGATACAGTTCCATTTGGGCTATATGGCTAGATTGTTCGCTGATGCGGGAGAGCCAATTCAGCATATATTGACAATTATAGGCCCTACTGGGAGCAAGAAAACGTCGGTGGCGGAGGTTCTTTTCTGTCTTTTCGGTTTGAGGAAGATAAATTTCACATCTACTAACCGTGCCATTGAACTAAATATGATGGCTTGTCATGATGCCAATATGCTATTGGATGATTTAAGCCTGTCTAATGATAAGATTCAGTGTGATAAGTTTGAAAATATCTTACGCCAAATAGGTGATTCTGCAGGACGCGCACGTTCTGCAAAAAGTGGTACGGTTCAAGAGTTTGTCGATACTAGTGTGGCTATCACAGTCACTGCAGAGACAGAACTGGATGGATTGCAACAATCTAGCAAACTTCGGACACCTGCTATCTTCGTGGATAAAAGCTCTTTCAATACGGAAGTATTAAGCAAGTATCAGAAGGAGGCTAAGTTGGCTGAGGCTTCAGGTGGTTACTCGTTGCTTGAATATTATATTGCAACTTTTATTTTATATCTCGTAGAAAATTATGAGAAGTTGGTTCAGATGATTGCTATTGACGATATCCCTGAATTTCCTACACGCTTCGCTAGACTGAGGCGACTATACAGTATTTATTTAAAGGCAATTCGCATAATAATTGGCTTTTGGCAATACTGTGGGGCAGTTTATTATGAAGCAATCGATGTTTGTAATATCGATGTTTACTTATCAGCTATTCAGCAGATGGTACGTGCAAATGAAATTAGGTGTTCGCAGGAGGATCCTGACAAAATGTTTCTTATGGCCGTGGTTGATGGTGTCGCCAGTGGTGCTTTGAGGTTGGCAGATAGCCAAAAGCAGTTTGTTGCAAATCCATATGATTGGATAGGCTTTAGAGACGGGAACTTTGTAAAGCTTAATCCTGTTCGTGTGTACGAGTATGTTCTTGAATACTACAGGGGCATTGGATTAAAGTTTACTGAATCTATGAATGGGATATTGAGGAGGTTATGTGATAATGGATATAGTGAAGGATACAAACAGAAGGGGGATCACAAGGCAAAGCCACTTAAGGAAATAATCATAAATAAAGCATCTTTGCGGATACTGTGTTTGCGATGGGATGTAGTGGTTAAGGAAGTAACAATTGTAAAAGAAGGAGAGAATGATAATGGATACTTTAGTAAATGATAGTTCAGTTGAGCAGGGACGTAGTTGTTTTGCAATGATAGCAATCTGGGAAGCATCTGTTCTGGACAGTGATCAGAGACTTTTTGATGCATTATACTTTCGTAGTGAAATGTGTTGTGAAATATTTAGATTCCCCACAATAAGGGAAGCGAATGATTTTATGTGGCAGCGTTACTATTATAGACATTATGCTAATCCAAGCCTTTATGGAGTGCAACCAATTCCATTGCCTCCATCTGCTCAGGAAGGGTATGAACTTATTCATCCTTATTGCCCGTCAGAAAAGGATTTTGAAGAAGGACAGAGGCCTTTGTTTGTATCACAGCCAGTGGAAGAAACATTACCTGTAGCACAACCGACGTTTATGGGAACCATGCAATGCGATGTGATGGCAAACCTACCTGTTTGTGTTGTGGATAATATTGGAAACCAAACGCAACCTACGATGAATCGCTCACTGATGGATCCATTTTGGGCAATTGATGCTATGAATGGCTTCTGAACTGTTGGAGGTGACCTAAGTGAAGTGGTTAGCACAATGGCAGATCCTGATTTAGTATACCCACATGCCATAACAGTGTTTCCAATTCCAGATGAATCTGTAGTCTCTATTGCAGCTAGGAATATGTACGTTCATCGTTTTTATTCCCGTTATGATGGTCGATGTGAATCCATTTGCCTTCCGAAGGCGCATCTTCCGATTGGAGAACTTTTCATCGATCCACATTTTCAGAGGAGAGAAGATTCTCGGCAGAAGGGGAATTTAATGAATTTTCTGGAGATGGGAATATTGTGAGGACTAGAGGAGGGGTAGGTTTGTATGGATGATTTAAGACGATTAAAAATGATTTTGCGTAACTGTTTGCGAAATCACGAGAAACTGTATTTCAACGAGTATGGGGTGGTGAGAATATGCAATGAAGTTACAGGTACGAACACAGATTATTGTGTTTACCAGGGCTGTGTCTTGAATTTGACTACATGGCTTATACCCGCTTTGCTAGACACCTAGAATGAATGGTACAATACATTCATGAGGTGAGTAAATTGAAGAAATACAGTAATGAATTCAAAGAAGAAGCCGTCAAGCGGGTTTTGGA
>ODAI011679367.1_pt1 | contig 19531 bp, 15 predicted proteins | sample 1539321 | NCBI WGS metagenome assembly ODAI01 (sample SAMN02144231, study PRJEB22623) | gut metagenome | biome: sheep rumen | host: Ovis aries | place: New Zealand
ATGAAGCGGCTCGCGTTCCAGATCTTGTTCGCGAAGTTCCGGCTCGCTTCAACCTGTTCCCAGTAGAAACGCATGTCATTGCCGGGCGCATTGCCGGTGACCAGCGTAAGGCGCAAAGCGTCGGCACCGTACTTATCGATAACTTCCAGAGGATCGATGCCGTTTCCGAGGGATTTACTCATCTTGCGGCCCTGCGCATCGCGCACAAGTCCGTGTACATATACATAGTTGAACGGTCTGTCCCCCATGGATTCCATTGCGGAGAATACCATTCTGACTACCCAGAAGAATATGATGTCATAGCCTGTTACGAGGACATCCGTAGGATAGAAATATCCAAGCTCCGGCGTCTTTTCAGGCCAGCCGAGTGTCGAGTAAGGCCACAGCCCCGAAGAGAACCAAGTGTCGAGCACGTCAGGGTCCTGTGTGAAGTGAGTACCGCCGCACTTCGGGCACTTGCCCGGCATTTCAGCAGCAACCACTGTCTCGCCGCAATCGTCGCAATAGTAAGCAGGAATGCGGTGGCCCCACCACAGCTGACGGCTTATGCACCAGTCGCGAATGTTTTCGAGCCAGTGAAGGTAAATCTTTTCAAATCTGTCGGGAACGTGCTTTAATATGCCTTTTCTTGCAACCTCCATCGCAGGCTTTGCAAGCTCGTCCATCTTTACGAACCACTGCTCAGAGAGCATGTCCTCGATGATGGTGTGGCAGCGGTAGCAGTGTCCCGCAGGAATCAGCTTTTCTTCGGTCTTTACTAGGTAGCCCGCAGCCTCAAGGTCTGCAACCCATGCCTTACGGCACTCGTAACGTTCCATGCCGGCATATTTACCGGCAAGCTCGTTCATAGTCGCATCCTTGTTGATGCATGAAGGCTTTTCGAGGCCGTGTCTCTCGCCGACCTCAAAGTCGTTAGGGTCGTGAGCAGGTGTAATCTTTACAGCACCTGTACCTTTTTCGGGATCCGGATAAGGGTCTGCGATGACAGGAATCTCTTTGCCAACCAGCGGCAGGATTACTGTCTTTCCAACCATGTGCTTGTATCTTTCATCGTCCGGATGTACTGCGATGGCTTCATCGCCGAACATTGTTTCGGGACGGGAGGTAGCAACCACGATGCTGTCGCCGCCATCCTTTCCGTCATAGCGGAAATACCAGTATTTGCCGTTTTCATCCTCGTGCTCTACCTCTGCATCCGAAAGGGAGGTTCCGCAAACCGGACACCAGTTAATCAGGCGGTTGCCCTTGTAGATGTATCCCTTGTTGTAGAGGTTGATAAAGAACTCGTTGACTGCCTTGTTGCAGCCCTCGTCCATTGTGAAGCGTTCTCTCGACCAGTCGCAGGAATCACCCAGCTTGCGGCACTGCTTTGTGATGCGGCCGCCGTATTCCTTTTTCCAGTCCCATGCGATTTTTAAGAATTCCTCTCTGCCGATGTCTTCTTTGGAGAGGCCCTTTTCCTTTTTGAGCTTTTCAACAACCTTTACCTCGGTTGCAATCGAAGCGTGGTCCGAGCCCGGGAGCCACAGGGTTTCAAAGCCCTTCATCCTCTTCCAGCGGATGAGCACATCCTGAAGAGTGTGGTCGAGGGCATGCCCCATATGGAGCTGGCCTGTGATGTTTGGAGGCGGCATTACTATGGTGTACGGTTTTTTGTCCGGATTAACCTCCGCTCTGAAAGCGCCGTTTTCCTCCCAGTCTTTATATATGCGGTCCTCAAACGAATGCGGATCGTAGTTTTTTGCCAAATTCTTTTCCATGCGTTTTATCTCCTGTAGTAATTTATATATCTATGGTTAAACTTATTTCTTGTTTCTTGCGTATTGATTTTTGGGCCGATGTTATATCATGACAAAACAACGGCCACTCGCACGACAACCGGTTTACCGGCCGATATGTTTAGTTTTGCTGCAGTCGCTTTGCCTAATAACATAACTGTCCTCTCCTCTGTGATTTATCTCTTTAATTTTAGCGCAAAATTACGCCAATATAACATCTTATTATAACACTGAAAGCCCTTGCTTTGCAAGGGCTTTCGCTCAATCGTTTATAAGTTTTTGGCGCGGTTTTTCAGTGTATCTGCCAGTCAATCGGGGTGAGGCCGTTTGACTCGAGGAAGGCGTTTGCTTTTGAGAAATATCTGCCGCCGAAAAAGCCGTTGTGGGCCGAAAGCGGCGACGGGTGCGCGCCCTCCAGAATCAGGTGGCTCCTGTTTGTAATCAGCGCCTTTTTGGCTCTGGCATTCGCTCCCCAGAGGATGAAGACAAGTGGCGTTTCATGTTCGTTAAGCAGCTCCACCACGCGGTCGGTGAAGTTTTCCCAGCCCTTTCCCTTGTGGGAGTTTGCCGCATGCGCTCTCACGGTAAGCACCGCATTCAGGAGCACCACGCCCTGCTGTGCCCACTCGGTCAGACAGCCGTGATCCGGCACGGTAAACCTGCCGCCGCCCGGGATGCAGCCTTCGTCGTCTGTAAGCTCCTTGTAGATATTCCTAAGGCTCGGCGGTATTTTGATTCCCTTTTGCACGGAAAAACAAAGTCCGTGCGCCTCGCCGGGCTCATGATAAGGGTCCTGCCCCAGAATTACGACCTTTGCCTCGCTGTACGGCGCGGCCTTTAACGCATTAAAGATGTCGTACATGCCGGGGTAAATCGTTTTTGTCTTATATTCGCTGACCAGGAATTTTCTGAGCTCCGTATAGTAGGGCTTGTCAAACTCACCCGCAAGCTTTTCGTCCCAGTCGTTTCCGATATGAACCATTCTGTTCTCCCAATTCTGCGCGGCCTTTATGCCGCCGCCTATTTAATCTCACATACTATATAAGTGTCCGCCGGGACACTGTCATCCATAACAAAGGTGAATTTCACACCCGGAAACCTTCGGATAAACCATTCGCGGTTGCTGCCGCGATAACCGCTCAGCGCATCAAAGGAAAGAGGTGATGCGACCAGCTCCACAGCCTTTGCACCGTTTCCGATTTCAGCCATACCTCTTTCTATGTCCTCGCGTGCGATTGCGCTGTCCATCAGCTGCCTGAATGAAGGGTGAAAATCCGCAAGCACCTGGCTTTCCGGCCCTCCGTCATTTATCAGGTCGGTATTCTTTAAGCCTACGCGTATCACCTGCACGCCTGCTTCGGTTAAAATGCGGTACATGTCCTTTGTGATATCCACAGCCTCAGCAGTAGAAAGCGCGTTATATGTTCCTGCCCTGTACATATCGGCAAGCTCTGTTTCGTTTATCACAACCGTAGGGTAAAGTCTCGCTATTGCAGGCTTTAGTTCTACCGCACGCTTTGCGGATTCTATGCAGGTTTCCTTGCTGTCGCCCGGAAGCCCTATCATCAGCTGCAGCCCCAGCGTAAATCCGTATTCGTGAATCAGCCTTGCGGCTTGCTCGACATCCTTTGCGGTGTGGCCTCGTTTGCATTTCTTTAAGACCTCATCGTCGAAAGACTGAACGCCGAGCTCGATTATATCCGTATGATACCTCTTCAGGTTATCGAGTATTCCCCTGTTTATATAATCGGGTCTTGTGGATAAATGTATCTTTTTAATTCTGCCCGACTGCTTATATTCGTCCGCTACGGCAAGAAATGCAGACTGCTCCTCCAAAGGAATTCCGGTAAAGCTGCCTCCGAAAAAAGCCACCTCGATTATATCGAGGCCTCTGCCCTCGAGCGTCATAAGATACTGCTCGATTGTGCGTCTTGCATCCTCGGGTGTCACATCTGTCGTCCGTGCGGTAATTTTTTTCTGATTGCAGAAAACACAGTCGTTTGGGCAGCCCTTGTGCGGTATGAAAATTGGAATAATAGCGTGTTTTTTCATTTCGTTTCCTTAACAACATAAAAAGAGCACGCGGTGCCTCAAAAGAGAAGCCGCATGCCTACACGTCCAAAGGTTTATAAGTGTCAAGTTTGTCTATAAGCTCTGATAATTCCTGCGGATTCACCGGTTGCGTCAAAAAACCGTCAGCTCCGTATTCCAAAGCCTTTGTCTCGTGACCCGGTTCGTCCGAAAGGAGTACCACCAGCATTTCAGGGCGAAGCTTGTGTAGATTTCTGAGTACGTCAAAACCGCTGACGGGTCTCGTTTTCACCTCAGAAATCACGATGTCCGTAGCATGGTTATAAACATGTTTTACGGCAAGCATAGGATCCTTAAAGGAGCTGATGGTGCTGCTGGGTAAAATACCCTTCACCACACCCACCAGTTCCTCGAGTATGCCGATGTTGTTGTCAATTAATACTACGTTCACCCTTACTCCTTTACCGCATTAAAGCAGAACATTAAATCACTTTCAATATTATAATATTAACTAAGCAGCTGCAACAAAAGTGCAAGCAGAACTATTAATATTAAAATTCTCCGAGTGAAAATTCCGACCAGCTGTACTGGATCATAAATTCGCCTCTGTAGGCATTGATGGCGATAGGATCTCCCTGCAACCATGAGAAATAGTCGCACTCAATCTTGTCAGGTACAATCGAAAGCGCAGAACGCTGCTTTATCAGGACATCCGGAGCTCCGGCATCCTTTAGCATGGTCTGAAGGTCGGATATCATATTTCTGAAATAGCTCTTTTTTGAAAGGTTTATTTCTTCTTCTTCCCAAAGAACGGAACAAAGCTCATCATTGCTGATTGTCTTTCCTTTAGCGCATATCAGGTACGCAAAGAGCTCTTTTGTCTTTGTATATTTGAACTTTGCGGGCACTCCCGAAACGAAGACCTCGAAATTTCCGAAGCACTGGACTCTGAGCGGAGCCTCGCTGACAGGAGCAGGATTCTTTTTACGTGAAATCGCAAAATCAATCTCGTTTTTTATGTCCTCCGCCGAAGCCGGCTTCATCAGGTACCCCGAAACATGTAGTCTGTACGCTTCAACCGAGTACTCGGAATAGCCTGTTACAAATACTATCGAACAGTCAGGCCTGATTTCCTTCATGCCCTTTGCCATTGTAAGCCCGTCCATAACAGGCATATTAATATCAAGGAATGCAATATCCACATCGTTTTCACGCAGATAATCCATTGCTTTGAGTGGCGAACGGAAGGTTTCAACCTCTGTGATTCTGTCATCACCCGAAATTTTTAACCTGAGGTTTTCAATCGCCATCTGCTCATCATCAACTATGATTGCTCTCATCTTTTCTTTCCTCCTTTAGGAATTACGATGGTGGAACGTGTCCCAGCACCAATCTTACTTTCAATTTCAACATGGCCTCCGCACATGGACTGCACTCTCGTTTTTATGTTTTGCATTCCCACATGGCTGCGACCGTCATTCTTTTTTTGGTTTATATCAAATCCCACGCCGTTGTCGGAGACTCTTGCGTAGAAGTTGTGTTCATCCTCCCACGACTCTATGGTGATTGTGCCGCCGTCTTCGAGGCCGCGCACACCGTATCTGATGGAATTCTCCACAAGCGGCTGAATTGTCAGTGGTGGAATATCAAAATCAGAGGCCTTTAGCTTGTACACATACTGTATATCGGGAAACCTCAGCTTTTCGATTGCCAGGTAGTTTTCGAGATGCTGGATTTCCTTGCTGAGCGGTATAGGCTCCGTCTGTGAAAGGGAGTCCATATTACCGCGCAGAAACTTTGCAAAGCTCTCAACAGTGCTTGCGGCCTTGTTTCCGTCCACCTGACACTGATATTGAATGGTATTCAGCGCATTATAGAGGAAATGCGGCTGAATCTGGCTCATCATCATTGAGATTCGTGTATCGTTTAATTCGGCACGCGCACTGGCGAGCTGTGCCGTCTGATATGCCTGATATTTTGACAGATTTGCAAGTCTGAAGAGCTGCAGCCACGAAGTTATAATTACCGAAGCGCACAGAATCTGTCTGTTTGATATCGAATCTATAATCGAATCGTTCATCACCATCGCTATAGCTGTGGCAATTTCGCCAAAGCATATAGGGATAAAGGATAAAGCGACAAAAAGTGCCGATTTGTTGTCATATTTTTTATATTCATAAGCAAGCAGCGGTGCACCGGTAGCCATCGTAACGGCTCCGCATATTGCAGGAATCATCTGCATCCTGTAAAGATCACATATACCCAGAAGCTGCAGTGCCAGGCATGCCAGCACAGCAGCGCTTATGGCCATAGTAACCGACCACATGATTCTGCGCGACCTTTCGTCAATCAGTGTCGAATAAAAATAAAGTGCTGATGCGGATACCAGGAAAAACGGCGCAATAATGTCTATCACATTGCAAAGTACCGGGTTCTTTATGATTATCGGCAGGACGCTGTAAAGTCCTTCGGCAAAAACATAATATCCGCTGACCCATGCAAAGAAAGAAAACGCAGTCAGAACAGTCTTTTCTTTTCTGCTCTCTATATATCCGTTTTTTGAGTAGATCAGTCTGGTAACAAACGTGTAAAGCCCAACTATAAAAATGGTAAGTCCCAGCAAGCCTACGACCCAATCCATTTTGCTGAAAAGCTCAAAAATGGTATCAACCTTTCCCGAGAAAAACAGCTTGTTCAGCTGCTCCTCTATTGCAAAAGGTCTGTATGAGCTGTACGGATTATCAATAACAAGCTCGAGCTCATCGTTTTCACCCACCGTTACACCGGTAAGAGGCAATATCGCTATGCCCGTACCTTCGGAAAAGCTCGGGTAAGTCCCGGGCTGCCCGAAAGATGCTATTTCATTTCCGTCTATGCTCGCTTTCAGACTCAGGTTGTTAATTGAAAGGTAAAGGTCGTAATTCTCCTTTTGAGGGTTGTCAAAATGCGCCCTGATTAAAACATGCTTCGCTCCGGGAACTATCCCCTCGCTCAAATCTGTCCATGTGCTTCCGTCAAGGCTGTAAAAGCCCACAAGCCTGTGCTCTGTTATGTCGGCATCGGTTGGGGTTGGTTCCGACTCTTCAATGCTGAGAACATTCAGTACAATGGTCAGCACAAAAATACAAAGCATCAAAGAATAGCCTATGTAAAGGCTTGCTTTGAAAAATTTTCTCATCCTTCTGCTCATTAGCCACCTCGTTTGTAAAAACAAACAACCAACCAAGTGATGTCACACTTGGTTGTATTGTAGCATTTTTCAGTATATTTCGCAAGATTTTAGCTATACTTTGTTGCACTTTTTTTACTCGTGGTCTACAGATTCCACAAGGCTCATTATTGCATCCGTACCGCAAAGCTCGATTCTGAGATTGTTCATCATGCTGCTCTTTCCTTCGCAAAGCTCACGTGCGCCCGGCTCTACCTGGCCGGTAGAGTAAATTATGCCTCTCCTCAGCTCGCTGCTTGCAAGATCCCGTGCAAAGCCTTCAACCATCTTTGCAGTAAGCTTTTTACAGCCGGGGCACATCACGCTTATGCTGCCTTCGGGAAGCTGTGCGGTAAAGTCGAGATATTCATCGTAAGTTCCGTCCGGCTCATAGCCGAGCATATCGTAGAGAGAGTAAATCGTCTCCCTAGCGTCGCTGTCGCTTATTTCCTTCCAGTAAGAGGTCTTTCGCCTTACTTGCCATTCTTCGTAGTCAAACAGCGCCTCGGCATAGGCTTCGATCCTCTCGTAGGTGTCTTCGTCGCTAAAGCGTTCGCGCCTGAGGCTTGCGACTTCTGCCTTCATTTCTTCGATTTCAACTCTGCGCATGTGCTTTGTGTGTCCTGCGCGGACGATGTACATGCCGACAATCAGAATGCATAGCGCGCTGATGATTATCTGGCCGATTCTGCCCGGCATACCAAAGAATTTAATGTATCCAAAGAGCACTATGCAAAGAGCCAGCATAGACCAGCCCTCCCAGCCAAAATTGAGCATAATCTTTGCCTTTGGGTCGGGAATGTTCTTTGAAATTGTTTCGGCCTTTTTCTCGTTTTCAGCATAGAAACGCTGCCTTTTCGCATAGAATGTCGGGATATCTGTTCCGTCGAGCTCAAAATCCGCTTTTACAGGCTGGCGGTTCCTCCATTTTCTATCCAAGATTTTTGTTTTTGACTGCTCCGCCATTATTTCGCGTAATACATCTTTTTTTCCTGCCATAAAAAACTTTACCTCTTCCGTTATCTTTGGCTCGTTTTATTCTATAAAACTGCCATTTATTTCAATCTCCCAGCGGTCCGCATCAATGCTTACCTCCGTGCCGATAGGAATAATCGCATTTATCATTTCGTGCCCGAATTTATTGTATTTCAGGATTGGAATGTCTTTATCCTTTAATATGTCCGCAAGTATGTCCTCCATCTGTTCGAGTCTTTTGCCCTCTGTGGCTCTTTCATCCTGAAGCGCATAGACATAGCCTACCACTATGCCGCGAACCTTGTCGAAAGCACCAGCCTGCTTCAGCTGTGAAAACCTGACTGCACACTCGTAATTTGAAATGCCCCATGCCTCCAGTGCGAGGATTTTGTCCGTATAATCCACCTGATAGGGCGTGCCCATCAGATTCATAGAGCATTTTACATTTGTGCCGACCAGGATGCCGGTCGCTCTGCCGCTTCGCACGCACCTACTGTTTGGATCCTTTGGAAGACTGCTTTTACCCTCGATAAAGCGTTCTTCAAACTCTAAGTAATAGGCTGCCGCAGCCTCAGCATTGCAAAAGTCCTGAAACAGCGGCCCGTTAAAGGTTACCAGCCCAGTCTTTTGCCAGAACACCTGATTCAGCACGGAAATGTCGCTGTATCCCATAAAGATTTTCGGGTTATTTTTAACCGCATCAAAATCTATAAACGGAAGCATGGTATTCGATGTGCCTCCACCGTTTAAACAGATAATGGCATCCACATCCCTGTCGCAAAACATGGCGTTCAAATCCTCTGCGCGCTTTTCCGGCTCGCCCGCCGATCCAAACCACTTTTCGCGTATATGCTTTCCCGTTTTTATATTAAAGCCCTTCTTTTCAAAAAAAGCCTTTGCGTACTCATAGCTTTCAAAAGCCTCTTCGCTCACCTCGAACGACGGCGCGATAATACCTATTGTATCGCCTTTCTTCAGTTTTTTTGCAAGCAGTTTCTCCTGCATCGTTTCTCCCTTCAGCGGCCTGCCGGTTTAAAGCTCCGCAAACCATCGCATACTAAAAGTATAGAGAAAGATTGCACTAAAATCAACGCAAAAATTAAAAGTCACAGCCGTATTATACAGCTGTGACTAAATCTGTGACTAAAACATCTAGTCAAAAGGCTTGTCATAATGCTTTTCGAGGAGCTCCGTAACCAGCTTCGGATCATTTGCGGAAACTGCTTTTATCAGCTGCTCATGTTCACTGAGGGCTTTTTCCCGATTACCCTCTTCCTTCCAAATGGTATGCCTTATGAACAGATAGAACAGATAGCTGTTATCGTCAAACATCTTTATTAGCTTTTTGTTTCCTGTTATTTCGACAAAGCTTTTGTCAAAGCTTATTGTGCTGAGCAGGTATTCGTGGTCGTCACCCGTCTTCAGAATTTCCTTCTGGCGGCGGAAGCGTTCCTTCAGCATTTCCTCAAGGCCGGCATCCCTGCCGTCCTTGTGCGCTGTGAGATATCCCCCCGTCAGCAGCACCTTGATGGTCTCGTTGAGCTCGACGTTCATCTCTTCATTCAGCTCAACCACTCTGAACTTATTGTTCATGCTGGTTGATAAAAGCCCTTCAGCCGCGAGGACATTCAAAGCTTCTCTGATTGGAGTGTTACTGACGCCCAGTTCATTAGACAGGGAGAGAATTTTAATCTCTTCACCCGGCAGATAATGCTGTGCATATATTCTTTGCCGGATCAGTTCATATACCTGATCCTTCATACTTTTTCTTTGAATAATGGCCATATTGACACCTTTTGTCTATATGTGCTGCTTTTTTCCGATTTCAAGTCCCATCTTGAATGCGTCAACATTAGGACCGATCAAAGCAGGCTTCTTTTCGAACTTGTGCTCGATACCCTTTATGATAACATCTTCAGGAACCGCATCGGTTGCGCCCACGTAAACTCCGAGCATGATAACATTCAGTGCTTTTTCGTTCTTTATGTCGATAGCCATCTGTGTTACAGGCGCCTTGATAACCTTGATATCATCTCTTTCAATAGCATCTGTAACGATAGTGCTGTTTACAAGAAGTGTTCCTCCTGATTTGAGGTTGCCTATAAACTTGCGATACGATGGCCCGTTCATAACGATGAGGTCTTCAAGCTGATTTGCTACCGGTGCTCCGATTGCATCATCCGAAATAACTACATAACAATTAGCTGTGCCGCCTCTCATGGCAGCTCCGTACGAAGGGAAGAAAGTTACATTGAGGTCAGTTGCCTCCGATGTAGCCTCTGCAAGGAGTTTGCCCATTGTCATAACTCCCTGTCCTCCGAATCCGGCGATCATAAGATTTCTTTCCATGGTTACCTCCTTACTGCTGCTTCTCGCCACCGTCTCTGAAGACTCCCAGAGGATATTCCGCAAACATCTTTTCTCTGAGGAAGTCGAGAGACTTCAGTGGATCAAGTCCCCAGTTTGTAGGGCAGGATGTAACGATTTCTATGAGTGAATACCCCTTGCCTTCCATTTGATACTCAAAAGCCTTTTTGATTGCATTTCGCGCCTTTATTACATGCTGAGGTGTGTCGCATGACACTCTCTCGATGTAGTAAGGTGCTGTCAGCTGATTTATGATTTCCGACATGTGCATAGGATATCCGTGCTGCTGAGGGTCGCGTCCGCCCGGAGTGGTTGTCGACTTCATGCCTACAAGCGTAGTAGGTGCCATCTGGCCGCCTGTCATGCCGTAGATTCCGTTGTTTACAAAAATAACAGTGAAGTTTTCACCTCTGTTTGCAGCGGACATAGTCTCTGCAAGTCCGATTGCGGCAAGATCTCCGTCGCCCTGATAGGTGTAAACCAGCGACTCAGGTGATGATCTCTTTATGCCTGTAGCGACAGCGCCTGCTCTGCCGTGAGCGGCGATAGTCTCGTCGTGAGTTACGTAGAACTGACCGAGTCCGCAGCAGCCTACGCCCTCAACTCTGACAAGCTTGTCGAGCATGCCGAGCTCTTCTGCTGCTTCGCCGATGATTTTATGTATTGTGCTGTGCATGCATCCCGGGCAGAAACCGGAGACTTCGCCCTCGATGATGCCTTTGGTTCTCGAATAGACCTTCTTTTCCTCAGCCATTATAGCACCTCCTTAATGAACTTCTGTGCACCGGCCATTACCTGATCGTTTGTCAGGAGCTGTCCGCCGGATCTCAGGCACTCGCCGATAGGGCATCTGCCCTTTACTGCAAACTCAACGTCCCACTTCATCTGAGCAGGAATTGACATCTCGACATCGAGGATGCCCTTTACTCTGTTAAAGTCGAGCTTGTCGAATGTATCGTATGGGAATGGAGAAACTGTGATTGGTCTGATCAGTCCGGCCTTTACTCCCTGCTTTCTGAGTTCCTTTACCACTACTTTTGAGATGCGGGCAGAAATACCGTAAGCTGCGAATACGATTTCAGCATCGTCCATCATAAACTCTTCTACTCTGACATCCTTGCCCCAGGTCTTGTAGAGCGCGTCTGCGGCGATGTTAACCTGCTCCTGGCCGTCGCCTACCGAGCCCGGTCTGCAGTAAGCCTGCTTGCCGAGAGGATGCCCGACAATAGCTCTGTCTGCGAACTTTGCTTTGCAAGCAGCAAGCTCGGCATCTGTCTTCATAGGCGGCAGCACTACAGGCTCCATCATTGTGCCCATTACGCCGTCTGTGAGGATGAGAACAGGATTCTGATCTCTCTCTGCGAGGTCGAATGCTTCGTATGTCATGTCTACGCATTCCTGAACTGTGGCAGGAGCGAGAACGATCATTCTGAAGCCGCCGTTACCGGATGCCTTTGTGGCCTGGAAATAGTCCTGCTGTGCAGGCTGAATTGCGCCGATTCCCGGGCCGCCGCGCTGTACATTTACATATACTGCCGGAAGCCTTGCCGATGCGCAGTAGGAAACGCCCTCGCTGTAGAGGGAAATTCCGCACGAAGATGATGAGCTCATTGCCCTGATGCCTGTGGAAACAGCACCGTAGAGAATATTAACCGAAGCTACTTCACTTTCGCCCTGCACTAATGTGCCGCCGAGCGCAGGCAGTCTCCTTGCCATGTGCTCGGGAATTTCGTTCTGTGGTGTGATAGGATAGCCTGCAAAGAAGCGGCAACCTGCTCTTGCGGCAGCCTCGGCTATTGCCTCGGTGCCCTTCATAAATACACGTTCTGCCATCTTGGTCTCCTTTCCTATTTCCATACCTCAATTGCGGCTTCCGGACAAATCTGAGCGCACATCGCACAACCGATGCAGTTTTCAGGTTTCTCAAATACCGCATAGAGATAGCCTTTGGAATTAACGTCACTGCCTATTTCTATGCACTTTTTAGGGCACGAAATAACGCAGTAGGAGCATGATTTGCAAGCTTCTTTTGTGATTTCGATTCTTGCCATTACGATTCCTCCTCTGTTTTAACAATATTTTATCTGCTTTATTCTAATCAGCCCATGAATAAGTCAGGAAAAGATCGATGGGAACGAGGCTTTTGTCCGTCTTTCCTTTGACCTCTTCATAAATGTCACGCCTTACGCATGCGCTGTTTACAATCGTATATCCATTAAATAGTTCGTCTATTTTTTCCAGACCGGCGAGGAATTCCTCTGCGCTCGTTTCATAGCCGAGATTCGGATTGGCCAGGATGTAGATGTGATCCAGCCTCATCGAGCCGAGGATGTGGCGCATGGTGCCGTCTATTGCATCGACGCTCTTTGTCCACGGTCTGTAGGGATTTACTATATATACCGGTACGGAGTCGTCCTTACTCAAAAGGTCGCTGTAGGCTCCTGCAAACTTTGCTGCCTGATGGCCTCCGCCTATGTCGAGAATTGTGTAATTGTCGCTCAAAAGCGAAACTCTGACACCACCCACCATTACCGGCGCATCGAGGTACTGATCCTGATAGTGAATTGTAACGCCGCGCCCCGCAAATTTTTCCTGCATATCGCGCGAGCGGTAAAGCGGCTTTGTCTGGTCGAGGTCGAAAAGGTCTACCCCTTTGCCTGTGCTTGCCGCCAGCTTGCTTGCAATATTTAGGGTGATTTCGCTTTTACCGCTGCCTGCCTCGCCTATTAAAACGAAGTTCTTTTTTTCATTTAGAAGTTCTTCGAACGTTTTGTCCGCTTCATAAAACAGTCCCATAGTTCTTTGCCCCTCAGCTATGATCGGGCGCCTTTGCGTCCATACTGTGCATTATGTAGTGTGCATACTTATTGTATCAATTTTGCCACGCTTTGTCAATGGTGTCAGCCCGCCGCCCGGCCTTTTGGGGTTCGTATCCCGTATCACCTTCAACGTTATAAAACGTAATAAAAAAAGATACCCTTTTGGGTATCATTTTTTACTGGCGGAGGACATGGGACTCGAACCCGAGAACGCACGCCAAAACCCCTTGCAATTATTTGGCTTCAAAATCTCGTGTGATATCCGTGTGTGATATTTTTCTAGAGGCTGGCGTAAAATTCCTTCATAGCATTGCCGGCTTTGGCCATGTCATCCTTTGAAAGCTGGATGTAAATCCCGTGCATCGTGGACAGATCTGCCCAACCTCCCATCTCCATGGTCTGTCTCTCGGAAAGTCCAAGCTTGTATGCCAAGCTGGCAAAGGAACGACGCAAACCATGTACACCTACTTCCGGCAGCCCTGCAGCTTTGCATATGCGATTCATCTGCAGACGGAGTGTCTTGGCATCACCTCGGACCAAAAGGCCATCCGGAGCTGCAGCAATGAGCTCTGAAAGGCGGGGAATCATGATAGGAATGTCTCGGTTTGAAGAGGTATTCTTGTTTGTAATCTTAAAGGTCAGCTTCTCATGCTCATCGTATACAGCAGATCCTCGCACCCGGATGACTCCGTCAGAACAATTAGCTTTTGTCAGTGCCCATATTTCAGATCTGCGAAGAGAGTGGAGAGCCAAGAGAGCCATCAGCTCGCAACGGTGCCCTTCGATTGCCTGAAGGAAGTCGTGCAGCTGCTCTGCTTTCAGATATGGCAGCGGATTCTTGACTACTTGCGGAAGAGTCACCTTCGGAACAGGGAGCCCCTGATCACGTAGCAGGGTGCAGACGAAGGCAAAACTGTTCTTAATAGTTTTGGCCGAATAGTGTTTGGCTTCTTCGTTGATAAGCTCCTGCCAACAGTCTATGGCTGCCAGAGGTTTTTCCATCACTTCTGCGAAGTATTTTTTCTGCACGTACCGGTATCCACGGATAGTGCTGGGGGAAAGGACATTACTTTTGCTCTCGATGTAGTCGTCTATTGCCTCGCTGAGAGTTAGGCCGCACTTGGTGGGTCTGTTGCCTTTTTCTTTCTTGAAGAGGCTGGCTTCGTATTCGACCTCAGCCTTCGTCGGGGCTGTGAAAGAACGATAGTGTTTCTTTCCGTCTCGATCGGTGTAGTCGAACACTTGGATACGCCAATTTCCACTTTTTAGTTTCGTTGCTTTAGACATTTCCAAACCTCCACATAACAAAAGGCCCACCGATTTATGCATACTCTTACGAGTAGAGGCCCGGTGGGAGCTGTTGGCTATATAGTAGCAGAAGAACTGCGTCGTGTCAATCAATTATCAGCAGTTTCTTCCCATGTTAAAGTTTTTGCCAAGTATTCGCTGTCTTGAGGATATATTTTAAGGTGTTCTTTAACGTGGTAGTCCTGCGTAAAACGCAAAAGAAGCGCAGGATTTTTATTGTCCGCCAAGGCCAATGCCTGCATCAAAGCCGGTAACCCTGTGACTCCTTTTCCGACACGATAATCGGCTTGGGAGATGCCATTTTGTGCATGGAGAATGGTACTATATCTGAAAGTCGCGTTAGAACGATAATTATAGATGCGACCACCATGCGCTGCCATATTCCTATAGTCAAGGCAAACGAAGAGTGTATCCATAAAGAGGTCCTTCAACCCTGTAGCAGAAGCGACAACCTGAAGAGGGATTCCGTAAAATAAAGAAATCACCCTATCCGTTTGAGGGCCCTTTAATAATTTCGTAAAGTTGACCAAATTGCCAAAGCTTGCCTTCTTGAGCAAAATCCACGGAGGTACATTCCCATAGGTTTCGCGGTAATGTTTTACGGGTTGAGAATCATCCAGAAGAATTTTATTAAACTTTGCGAGGATGCTATCTCTTCTAAATTGAGCACCCCTCTTTGAACCGGACCGGTAGTTTTCTTTCTTAAGATACGCAGATTCCTCGGCGGTAAAAGATTCAGCTATTGTGTGAGCTACAGCTGTTCTGAGATTGTCCTCAACCTCTAACATTGATTCCATAACACCATTGCGTAAGTTGCGGTCAAGAGTGTAAAGCGAAAAGATTTGTTCAAAAGTGACACCATCCTTATATTGTTCGCGGTCGCCAATCATTTCCACATACGGGTCTTTGTAGCCGTTTATAATGCTGTAATATCCAAATCTGCGCAAGTTTTTAAATGCGGTCTCTTCATCTACGAACTGCAAGTTCCGGGATTTTAAAATTTCAATTTGCCTTTCAAAAGTGGTGAAATCTTTGTCTAACATATAACCTCCATACAGCACTAAAGGGTCCTGAGCCTAAGCCCAAGACCCTTTAGGTAGGATTAAAGCTAATCCAGTCCTCAAATTGAGTAACTAAATGATACATCAAAAGAGTAAATTCGTCAATAAAAATAATAAAAATATTTACAAAAAGATATATTTACAATATAATAGTCACATGATACAGATTCCCGCGCGCCTCTTAACAATGCGTACCATGCGGGGGTTGCCTATCACAACGGAACTCGCTGAGCTTTTTGCAGTATACTTAAAGTAGTAATTGGGGTATGTGTTTGCGGACGCATACTTAAAGGGAGTCGCCTTTAGGCGGCTCCTTTTCGTTATGACTAGGAATATAAACATCTAACTTGCTCGCAATTTGCCGGTAACTTGAAACGTGCATATTTTCACAGAGGGTATAAAAAAGGAGGCTCCGTGTGATATCCAAAGATATCACCCAGAGCCTCCTTTTTTTCTCTACAGGTACGGATTCTTTTTCCACCCGGAATTTATGAAATTCCAAATAGCTGCTTTCTCTTCTCTGGAGAAACCGGTCTGCTCCAGAACAGCGTACGCTTCGTCCTGGGATATGCTTCCGCTGCCGTTAAGGTCGAGCGTATCATACACGCTGCGAAGCTCTGCCGGATCTACACCGAGGCCTTTAAGATTTTCCCTATAATAGGTCTGCTTCTTTTCGTTCATATCCGAAAGTGCCGGGATGTAGTTCCTCTGATATTCACTCGTGAGCTTGTCAGCTTCGCTTGTAGCCGTCTCTGCTATCGAGTTAATCTGCTTGCGCAGCTCTCTGAGGTAAAGATCTCTTGTCTCAGATGCAGGAAGCTGCTGATACTTCCTCTCTATCTTGCGAAGCTCTCCCATCTCCTTCTGAGCTTTCGTGTAGACGCTGTATCGGTATTCCTCCGGAGTCTTCCAGTCAGGATTGACATCATCCTGCAGGTTGATGTGATTCTTTTCCTTTTCCGCCTTTTCCAGGCGCTCGTAGAAGTCGTTCTGAATCGAATTCGAATAAACGTTGTCTACCGTGAACGGACCGGTTACTACTTTCTTGACCACATCGCCGCCCTGCGTTGTTGCCGGGATTAAGATGTCTCCGATGATACCGGTGTAAGAGTCGATGATGTAATCGATCTGTTTCGGAGAAAGCCCTTCGCCATCATTGATGCCGAGTTTGGCCGCTGCGCTGCCGAGCCACTTTGCGACTTCTGATGTCCTCTCGTCGTACTGCTCACTCTTGTAATAGCCTTCGAGTCTCTGAGGAACGATTGTGCGTCCGGCAAAATCTTTGTTTCTTGGGATGTTATAGATTATCGGCGAGAAGATATTATTCTCAAGCGGATTTTGCGGTGCAAAGTTTGTGGCCACAGCCCCCTCTTTATTCCAAAAGTTCTTGAACGCATCCTCGTCTCCGGCATTCATCCTTAAAAGTCTTTCGGCAAGTGCCTGGAAGAGCACCCCCGACTCTCTCGATTTTGGAATCTTGATAAACTTCCCGTCCGAATCCGGGATGTAGAACACATAGTAATTGTCCTTCGTCCTGTCATCGAGCTTGTCATAATCCTCCTTGTGGAATCTCTGATTGTACTCGTAGAGACCTATAGACGGAATAGTCAGCGCCGTAAAGCCTTTTACCCAAGCTGCGGGGCTTGTCGTCATCGTCCTCAAGAACTTATCAATACCCTGTACTGCGGGGTTAAGGTATGGCACGAGTCGGTCTACAGCTTTCGTCACATCGCCGCCTTTGAGGAAGTCGACGGTTACCTCTCCGGAGTTATAGAGAGCTCTTTGTAAATCTTCGTACATCGGATCATCCAGCTTGCCCGACCTTTTCAGTGTCCCTAAAAATTCCGCATATCTGGTTGCCGCTTCCGTGGTCTCGTTAAACAGCGCAACCCCATCGAGGAGCTTATTGATAAACTTCTTCGCGCCTCCGGCGAGTCCTTTTTCCTCTATAAAGCCCTTCTGCGTATTGAAGTACCCGCTGCGCTTTCCGCCGATAGCCTGATACTGCTGCCAAAGCGGAGCATTGGTAATAATATCATGATAGGCCTGAATTTGATTTTCGACGAACTTTACCGGGTTGTGTTCAGTGCCTTGTATGTATGCCGTAGGAATGTCCCTGAGGATGTTCCTGACACCAAAGAACGGATTGTAGCCGGTGATAAGTGCCTTGAACGGCTGCGTGGTCGCATTGGTCATAAATTTATATATCTCGACCGCTTTATTGTCGTCCTTCACGTTACAAAGTGCTGTGAGCCCATCGTAGATGTCCTTATTGACTATCATTCTCGACGGCTTGCCGTTGACCATTGCCACAACATAATATTGCCCGGCGTCGTTAATGCCTATAAGCTGGTTAGTTGCATCGTCAAGGCCTTCAAGCCCTTTTTCTTCAATGGAGTCCATCATGTTTTTAGCAACGGTGTCCCCATACTTGTTTACATTGGTGTCGTCGGCCATTCTCGCAACATTCCTGAATTTCTCCGGATTCTTCATAATCTCATTTCTGAGAAGCACCGCAAGCTCATTCATTCTCGCTGCGCGGACAACCTTTTTAAGCATTACTGCCAAGGAAACATTCGGAGCAATAACCGGCTTGTCACCACCTGTTGCTTCATGTACGATAGTGTTTGCCCTGACAGTCTTGCTATTATACCCCTCCCTCTTCAGCATTGCCTCTCGTTTTTCTAATGCATTTTCTACCGCCTCATCCTCAATTCTGTATGTAGGCACATAGTTAGGATACAGCGCTTTCAGCTTTTTGGCCGTAAACTCGTCGATGAGCCCCGATGGGACTAACCAGTTGTCAATAAGCTGCTCATTGATTTCCGAAAGCTCGTCACCGAGAAGCTTAAACGCAGGATATTGCATCAAAATTTCTTCGCACTTCTGTTTGCTTTCCGCTGCGCTTACATCATTAAACACATTCTTGCCCTGACGCGCACGATCTATATTGTGTCGATGCAGAAGGTAATCTGTAAATGCGTCTATGTCCACATCTGCAGCTTGGTTGAAGATATTTTCAAGTGTAACAACCTTTCCGTCAGGCCTCTTCTTTGCGATACTCCTGCCGCTCATATCTACCATACCGTTCTTTGCTATATATGTGGATGTGCCCTCGGCTTTACGCACGTTCGACGAAAGAATCTTTGCGCCCTCGCTGGTTCTTCCCACGCCGTGAAGATTATCTACAAACAAGCTATATAGTTTTCCAAGCTTGCCCATTTCCTTCAAAGGTTTCTTGCCCTTCATCTGCCGCTCTACCATTTCCTCTACAGGGGGAATCGGTTTCGCAGCAGCTGGTTCCACTATCGGCTTCGCACCTAGTGCTTCCATTTCGCGCCGCGCCATTTCCTCTACCGGCAGAATTGGCTCGATTTTTGGACTCGAGGTATTGACATTTTGCGCAGAAGGCTCTATAGTATTCTTAACAAGTGGCGAGTTTCCGGGCAAGCCGCCTGCGGGCGGCCCCGGTGAGAAGAGCTCGCCGCTTTTTGTATTTTCTAAATCAAGTACTTCATGCAGATAGTAACGGTTTGAATTATTATCCTTTTTAACTATTGCGCCAACATATTTAAGTCTTCTTTTAAGCTTGATTGGTGCCGCAATAAGTAGCGTATCGTAACCTCTATCTTTCCAGTTCGTGCCACCGCCTATTATCTTCCCTTTCTCTATTACGTTCGGGACTGCCTCATACGACATCGCAATATCTTCAGTTATACCGTGTCCGATAGAATCTTTTACTCCTCTCTTGCTGATTAAAACATCGCCTAACCCGGGTCTTCTTACTTTGCCACCTAATGAAGAAAAGTAGGATGCGACTTTTTCCACTAACCCGTCCTCTTTAGAGAATTTAGGTTCCATTATGTCCGCCACCGCGTCCATCTTTTTCAGTTCATCTATGTGGTTGTAAATCTGCTCCTTGATTGTGGGATAGGTTCTTTTTTTCTTTGCCTTGTTTTCCTTTACGTCCTCCTCCATCTGATC